>Ga0233425_10000669_pt1 | contig 86132 bp, 73 predicted proteins | sample Watercolumn_Towu_2_FD_181712 | JGI IMG/M metagenome (GOLD analysis project Ga0233425, IMG submission 181712) | Freshwater microbial communities from Lake Towuti, South Sulawesi, Indonesia - Watercolumn_Towuti2014_140_MG | ecosystem: Environmental > Aquatic > Freshwater > Lake | place... | reverse complement strand
TCCGCAAGATGGCCAAGCTCATCCCGATGACAGCGCAGCCGCTACCTGCCTGAGCCAGTCAGCGGCTTTCAGCGCAGACCAGCCGCCGATTATCTCCGCGCCAGACGCCGACTTCTTCAACACAATCCGACAACAGCCGACGTTCGCGCGCTAAGCCATTGAAGATCGACGGCGGTGAGCATCAGCCTGCCTGCTGTCAACGCAATGACCCACATTCGGTCATTCATTCATAACATGGTTTGGCGGCAGCCCGAACCAAGGCACCTGCTCAGGTCGGACGAGCTGATGCGAGCACCCGTGCTGGAATTACAGCATTTTGATTTGCTTGAGCCACAGTTCGACCAGCTCCGGCCATTTACCGACCGGCTCCTTCGGGTGGCGGAGTGCAAAGGCGTGTCCGCCATGAGCGAACAGGTGCAATTCGGTGGGCACCCCCGCCCTGTCGAGCGCGGCGGCATACATCAGGCTGTTGCAGACGGGATCGGTCTGGTCGTCCCAGGTCTGCACGATGAACTGCGGGGGCGCGGCTTTCGTCACGGGTAGTTTCGGATCGAACGACCTGTCGTCCCGGCAGATATGGCCGGGATAGAGCGCGATGCCGAAGTCGGGACGGCTGCTGATCCTGTCGGTCGCATCGACCGGACGATAGGTCGGCGCGAGAATGTTGCTGGTCTGCGCCACCAGATAGCCGCCGGCGGACATGCCCAGGACGCCGATCCGGTTGGGATCTATCTCCAGTTCGGCAGCCTTCGACCGCACCAACCTTATGGTGCGCTGGGCATCCTGCAATGCGCGGGGGATCTTCGGCGTGATCTGGCGCTGTGTCACGGGATCCCAGAAATCGTTACCGCCCGGCGCACGGTATTTCGCGACGATGCAGGTGATGCCCCGGGCCACCAGCCAATCGCAGATTTCCGTGCCTTCCAGCCCGACAAAGACTTTCTGGAAACCGCCGCCCGGAAAGACGATGACCGCGGTCTTCGTTTTCGGCTCTTTGGCGGGCATGACGGTCATCGTCGGAACCGCGACATTCATCGCGACCTGCGACCAGCCGCCTGCCACGCCCGGATCGCGATAGGTCCGGACCGTTTCGCCGGGCTGCGTCCTGAACGTTCCGTCGGGCGCCGCGCCGGGCCAAATATTGATCTGGCGCGACCCGGCGGGTGCTTGCCAGGTTTCGACCTTTTCGACCGCATCGTCGGGCGGCGAAGCGGGCTTGCTTTGCTCGGCTGCCGTGGAACCGCCACACGCGCACAGCGCCGCGGTTGCCGCAAAGAGCCATAGCATATTCGACCGGGTCATACGCGATCTCCTCATTATGGAGAATGGAAGCGGCCCCGGCGCAAGACAGGCCCAGAAACTGCATGGCTGGATGTGTTGTCGGCACGGGGGACAGTATATGTTCAGCATATTTGCGCCAACAAAGGATATGAAATCCCGTCAGGCCATAGTTTAATTCATGGCGGATATGACGGAGAGTTCGGATCGCCGGATAGACGCGGCCACCGTTTGCTAATGGCCGGTCCGATGACCTCTACGCGGTCGGTCCAGATCATGCCGCCGAAACCATCGGGAACTTCGGCAAGTTCGTCGAGCGTGTCCAGCCGGGTGAAGCCGTTGGAACCCAGCCCGGATACCGATCCGATCAGCATGACATCGGCATTGGCGCTCGCCATCCGCCCGAGAAAGGGATCGGGCCAGCCCCAGGCCAAGCCCCGCATGTTCAGCGCGACGAGCACCCTGCCGTCTCGACATGCCTTCGGAACGTAACCTGTCAAGCCCAGCGTCGAGCTCCTACCAAGTCGCGCCCCGAATCTCTCCCGACCGCGCCGCTGTCAGGATGAGCGCTTCCAGCGCGACGCGGCCAACCGACTCCGCTCGCCCAGCTTCTCGAGGAATTTTGGTACGGACGCATAAGGCAGGGCCGCGAAATGGCTTTCCTTCTTGAACTGACGATGCAGCCCCTTGGAAAGCGACCGCATCGGCGCTTCGGTCGCGCGGAACCCCCGTGCATAGGACCAGTCGAGAACGGTGCCGATACGTTGCCGTACTCGGCGCGCCGTTTCGGGCTTCGTCAGCCAAATGGGAGCCAAGACGTCCCGTATCAGGGGGCCTTCGATTTCGCTGACTAGCCGGTCGCCCATTTTGGGGAAGGCGTAAGTCTTCAGCGTCGCGATCCACTGGTCCTGATGCTTGTCGTTCTTCCAAGCCTGCTGTTGTTCCTCATGGACCATCTCGGCCGCCTTACGGAACATCGGAATGACCTGCCGCTCCTGCTTGCGCTCGGCGACAGGGTCGATGCCTTGCGCGATCTTCTTGCGGATCAGGAGCGCCGCCTCTCGAGCACCAGCGAGAGAAACGGCTTTCAACGAGCCCAAGCCGATGTCCCTACGCCGCCCCCCAGATTGCACTCGAAGCAGCCAGCGGCCCGAATCCTTGCCGTTCAGTTCCAAAAACAGCCCGTCGCCATCGGAATACCGCCCCGGCTCTTTCAACGCCCGGACCTTGGTTGCAGTGAGCTTTCCCATCGCACCACACTCCAAATTACCCCACACATTTCGCAGGATAGTGTAGGACCACATGGAATCCAGCGGAACGAAAAAACCGCTGATTTCAGGGCTTTTATAGCAGATTTCAGGGGATTTTGCGAGCCCCGCAGGGGGCGTAAATGGCGGAGCGGGAGGGATTCGAACCCTCGATACGGTTTTGCCGTATACTCACTTTCCAGGCGAGCGCCTTCGACCACTCGGCCACCGCTCCGCATGAGTCCATGCCTGGAAGACGCGCCCCTAATGCGCTTCCACGCCCCGCGCAAGCAATTGCGTGTGCCGCTTTGCTGGGGCAGTCTGCTCGGCGATGACGATCGCGCTCTTGTTCGCCGCGCTTCTGGCGCAGGCTTCGCCCTCCCCCGCTCCCGCCGCACAGGCGGGTGATCCCTTGCCTGGCGACTGGATCGCGGTGCCCGATGACGAGTTGCTGGTCTTCACGCTGGCCAATGGGCGGACGGTGACGGTTCGGCTGGCGCCGGGGCGGGCGCCGGTCCATGTCGCCAATATCCGGGTATTGGCGCGCGCCCATTGGTGGGATGCGGGGACCAGCGTCTATCGCGTGCAGGAGAATTACGTCGCGCAATGGGGCGACGCGACCGAAAAGAAGCCGCTGCCCGTCGGCATCGTCGCCAATCCCCCGGCCGAATATGTCCGCGGCGGCAACAGCGCGACTGCCCGGTTGAGCAAGCCCGACCCCTATGCAGCCTGGGCGGGCTATAGCCGTGACGGCTGGCCGCTGGCGGGGGACGCCACCAGCGAGTGGATGCCGCATTGCTATGGCATGGTCGGGGTTGCCCGCGACCTGGCGCCCAGCACGGGGAGCGGTGCCGAGCTCTATACGATCATCGGCCACTCGCCGCGTGGGCTGGACCGCAATATCGCGGTGGTCGGCCGGGTGGTCGACGGGATGGATGCGCTTTCCACCCTGCCGCGCGGGACGGGCGACCTGGGGTTCTACAAGGACGAAGGGCAACGGCTGGCCATCGTCTCGGCGCGACTGGCGAGCGATCTGCCCGCCGCCCAGCGCCCGCATTTCCAGTATCGCGAGACCGCCTCGCCGCGCTTTGCCGCGTGGATCAAGGGACGGGAGAATCGGAACAACGACTTCTTCACCGTGCCTGCGGGGGGTGTGGATATTTGTGCAGCTTTGCCGCCGGTTCGAAAAGCCCCTTGATCCGATTGGGCGTGGACTCTGAATTCGCTCAGGGTGAACGGGGCGAGCGAATGCGGATCGCCTCCAACAGCCGTTCAGCCTGAGCAGAAACGGGGCCACTTCACCGAAGCAGCCCCGCCCAAAATCAAGCCGCCTTCTTCCCCGACCCGATTCGATTGGCGACCAGATGGTCCACCACCGCCGGATCGGCCAGGGTCGAGGTATCACCCAGCGCGTCGACCTGGTTCTCGGCGATCTTGCGCAGGATACGGCGCATGATCTTTCCCGAGCGGGTCTTGGGAAGCGCGGGCGCGAATTGCAGCGCGTCCGGCGTGGCGATCGGGCCGATCTCGCGGCGCACCCACTGGACCAGTTCGGCGCGCAAGGCCTCGTCTTCTTCGACGCCCGCGTTCAACGTGACGAAGGCGTAAATGCCCTGCCCCTTCACGTCATGCGGCATACCGACCACGGCGGCCTCGGCGACCTTGGCATGGGCAACCAGCGCGGATTCGACCTCGGCGGTGCCCATGCGGTGGCCTGAGACGTTGATGACATCGTCGACCCGGCCAGTGATCCAGAAATAGCCGTCCTCGTCGCGGCGGCATCCGTCGCCGGTGAAATATTTGCCCGGATAGGTGGTGAAATAGGTCTGGAAAAAGCGATCATGATCGCCCCAGACGGTGCGCATCTGCCCCGGCCAGCTGTCGGCGATGACCAGATTGCCCTCGACCGCGCCGTCCAGCACCCTGCCCTCAGCATCGACAATCTCGGGCAGGATGCCGGGCAGCGGAAGGGTGGCCGAACCCGGCTTGAGCGCCACTGCGCCCGGGATCGGCGCGATCATATGACCGCCGGTCTCGGTCTGCCACCAGGTATCGACGATCGGGCAGCGGCCCTCGCCCACCACATGATAATACCATTCCCAGGCTTCGGGATTGATCGGCTCGCCCACCGAACCCAGCACGCGAAGCGAGGAGCGGTCGGTCTTCTTCACCCATCCGTCGCCCTCACGCATCAGCGCGCGCAAGGCCGTCGGCGCGGCATAGAAGGTCGCGACCTTGTACTTGTCGACGATCTGCCAGAAGCGGCTGTGATCGGGGTAATTGGGAACCCCTTCATACATCAGCGTCGTCGCGCCGTTGGCGAGCGCGCCATAGACGATATAGCTGTGCCCCGTGACCCAGCCGACATCGGCGGCACACCAGAAGACCTCGCCGTCGCGATAATCAAAGACGTGCTGGTGGGTATAGGACGCCCAGAGCAGATAGCCGCCGCTGGTGTGGAGCACGCCCTTGGGCTTGCCGGTCGAACCGCTGGTATAAAGGATGAACAACGAATCCTCCGCCCCCATCGGCTCTGCCGGGCAATGGGTGGAGGCAGCATCGACCAGATCGCCGTACCAAAGGTCGCGGCCTTCCTGCATCGTCACCTCGGCGCCACTGTGGCGGACGACGACGACATGGTCGACCGTAACGCCGTCATGCTTCAGCGCGGCATCGACATTGGCCTTGAGCGGCACGGCCTTGCCCCCGCGACAGCCGCCATCGGCGGTGATGACGATGCGCGAGTCGCAATCAACGATGCGGTTGGCGAGGCTTTCGGGGGAGAAGCCGCCGAACACGATCGAATGGATCGCCCCGATCCGCGCGCAGGCGAGCATCGCGAAGGCCGCCTCGGGGATCATCGGCAAATAGAGGGTGACGCGGTCTCCCTTGGCGACGCCCAGCCCCTTGAGCGCATTGGCCAGGCGACAGACCTGTTCGTGAAGTTCGCGATAGGTGATGCGGCGATCGGTGCCGGGCGTATCGCCCTCCCACAGGATCGCGACCTGATCGGCCCGGGTTTCCAGATGACGGTCGATACAGTTGGCCGCGACGTTGAGCTGTCCGTCCGCGAACCAGTTGATGCGGAAATCCGCCTCGTCGAAGCTGGTGTCCTTCACGCGCGTGAACGGTACGATCCAGTCAAGCCGCTCGGCCTGCTGGCGCCAGAAGCCGTCCGCGTCGGTCCTTGCGGCGTCATAGGCGCGGGCATAGCCCTCGGCATCCATGGACGCGCTATCGGCCCATTCGGGAACGGGGTGAACATGGACGCTCATGCCTGTCTCTCCTTTATGTTTTGCGAAGCTTTAGCAGTCGAACATCACAATTGCCTATCGGCTCCGTGACAAAGCGTGTCATGTGAAGCGCTATGCATGGCCGATCAAAATGTCGTCGCCGTGGCGACCGATCGGCATAATGGCTGGCCGGCTCTATCAAGACAAGAGTGGCACCGCTGCCACATTTCCATCCATCCAGAGCAAGATGCCGCCCGGTCCCTCTATTCCTGCCGTAAAAGCAACGCTACAGCGATAAGGGCGCCGGGTTTCGAGGGGAGACGGACCGAGCATGATCGCGACTGCCCACGACCCTGCCGACATCCCCGCCGGTTTTGCCGCTGTTCTGGCGCGCAGTGGCGAGATCGGTCGGCTGATCGCGGGCCATGACTGGGCCGCGACCCCGCTGGGACCGATTTCCGAGTGGCCGCAAAGCCGGCTGACCGCGATCGCCATCGCGCTCGCTTCCTCGATTCCGATCGCCACCATCTGGGGGCCGGAGGGCATCCTGATCTACAATGCGGGCTATGCCGAATTTTCGGGCGACCGGCATCCGGCGATGCTGGGCGCGCCGCTGGTCGGGATATGGCCCGAAGCGGCGCCCTTCAACGCGCAGGTCATCGTAGAGGGGCTGGCAGGCCGCACGCTCGCCTACCGGGATCAGGCGATGCTGCTCGATCGCGACGGCCGGCCCGAGCAGCATTGGCTCGACCTGGACTATACCCCCATTGCCGACGAAACCGGCCGCCCGGCGGGGATCATGGCGACGGTGATCGACAGCAGCGCCCGGATGCGCGATCGGCAGGATCGCGAGATCGCGCTGTCCGCCGCGCGTGAGAGCGAGGCCCGGTTCCGCAACGTCGCCGACCATGCCCCGATCATCATGTGGGTGACCGATGCCGATGGGCATTGCACCTATATCAACCGCGCCTGGAGCGTGCAGACCGGACAGAGCGTCGACCAGGGCATGGGCTTCGGCTGGATCAAGACGGTCCATGCCGAGGATCGTCAGACGGTCGAACAGGCCTTCCGCTCCGCCATCGCCGAAACGCGCGCATTCCAGACCGAATTCCGCCTCGCCCAGGCGACGGGCGGCTATCACTGGACGATGGTGACCGCCATCCCGCGCTTCGACGACGATGGCACCTATCTCGGCATGATCGGCTCGGTGATCGACATTGACGAGCGCCGCCGGGCCGAGGCGACACTGCGCGATGTCAATGCAGTGCTGGAGCGCCGGGTGATGGAGGCGCTGGCGGAGCGCAAGCTGTTCGCCGACATCATCGATTCGGCCGGTACGATGGTGCAGGTCCTGGGCTTCGACCATCGCTATCTGGCGATCAATCGCGCCGCCGCCGAGGATTTCGAACGCATCTTCGGCCTCCGCCCACAGATCGGGCAGCACAAGAGCGAGGCGATGGCCCGCCGGCCCGAGATCCTGTCGATCATGCGCGACTATTGGACCCGCGCGCTGGCGGGCGAGGAATTCTCGGTCATCCAGGCGATGGACGACCAGAGCGGCGAGCGGCGGCATTATGAATTGCGCTTCAGCCCGCTGGTCTCCGCCGAGGGGACCCCGATCGGCGCCTATCAATTCGCGACCGATGTCTCGGATTGGCTGGCGCAGCAGGAGCGCCTGTCCGACATGGAGGCGCAGCTGCGCCAGAGCCAGAAGATGGAAGCGGTCGGTCAGTTGACCGGCGGCATCGCGCACGATTTCAACAATCTGCTCCAGGTCGTGGTCGGCAATCTGGAGATGCTCGACCGTTTCCTGCCGGCCGACGAACATCCGCGCGCCAGGCGGGCCGCGACCAATGCGATGACCGGCGCACGCCGCGCCGCGACGCTGACCCAGCGACTGCTGGCTTTTTCCCGACGGCAACCGCTGGCGCCGCAATCGGTCGATGCCCGGCGGCTGGTCGACGGCCTGTCGGATCTTCTGACCCGCACGCTGGGCGAGCAGGTCAGCCTGGCGGTCGAATCCGCCCCCGACCTCTGGGCCGTGGAGGCCGATCCCAACCAGCTGGAAAGCGCGATCCTGAACCTCGCGGTCAATGCGCGCGACGCCATGCCGCATGGCGGCACCTTGTCGATCACCATGCGCAACGCGACGCTCGACGGGCTGGCGACGATGGCGGCGGGGCCGGTCCCCTATCCCACCGATCCGGGCGATTATGTCGCGATCGACGTCAGCGACACCGGCATCGGCATGGACCGCGCGACACTGGGCCGGGTGTTCGAGCCGTTCTTCACCACCAAGGAGGTCGGCAAGGGCACGGGCCTGGGCCTGTCGATGGTCTATGGCTTCGCCAAACAGTCGGGCGGCCAGGTGCAGATCGACTCGCATCCCGGCGAGGGAACCTGCGTATCCCTGTTCCTGCCGCGCTTCATGGGCCAGGAACACGCGCCGGGGGAGCCGCCTCAACCCGCATCGCACCCCACCCGCGGGTCGGAGACGATCCTGGTGGTCGAGGACGATGCCGATGTGCGCAATTATTCGACCGAAGCCTTGCGCGAACTGGGCTATGACGTGGTCGAGGCCGAGGACGGCGCCTCGGCGCTGGCGCTGCTCGATGCACCCGATGCGTCGCGCATCGCGCTGCTCTTTTCAGACGTGGTGCTACCCGGCGGGATGACGGGGGCCGACCTGGCCTCCGCCGCGCGGTCGTTGCATCCTGAACTGAAAGTGCTGTTTACCACCGGCTATGCCCGCGACGTGATCGTCCATGGCGGACGGCTGGACGCCGGGGTCGCGCTCATCACCAAGCCGTTCGACTTTGCCGACCTGGCGGCGCGCATTCGGGCCATGCTCGACGGTTGAGCCGCCGAACCGGCCCAGGACGTCCGGGCATTCCACGACCTCCTGAGGCTCCAGTCCGCCGGCTTTGATATAGAATTGCGGCGATCCGCGCGCCTCCGTCGGCGCCACGCACCCGGGATGGCGATTTGCGCGTTCAACGCGGCGCACAGAGAGGACAGGGATGGCATCACGGTTTCGGCAATTCTGGAGCGAGGAGGAATGGTCCTTCGCCCCCCATGAACGGCCGACCATTCCCGGCTCGCCGGGCAATTTCGATCACCCCCATCGGCGGCGTATCGCCTATGGCGTGATCGCGGTGCTGATCGGGCTGACCGGCGGGCTCGGCAACGCGCTGGTCCAGGTCAATACGGTGCAGTTGCAGGGCGCGCTCGGGCTCGACCCGACCGAGATCGCATGGCTGCCCATCGCCTATGTGATGACCAACGCGTCGATCAACCTGCTGCTCATCAAGTTCCGCCAGCAATTCGGCCTGCGCCCCTTCGCGCTGCTGTTCTCGGGCCTTTATACGATCCTGGCCTTCGCGCATCTGTTCGTGCGCGATTTCACGACCGCCATTGCGGTGCGCGGGGCCAGCGGCATGGCCGCCGCCGCGCTGTCGTCGCTGGGCCTTTATTACATGATGCAGGCGCTGCCCGCGAAATGGCGGTTGAAGGCGATCGTGCTGGGCATCGGCGTGCCGCAATGCGCGACACCGCTGGCGCGGCTATTCTCGCCCGATCTGCTGGCCATGTCGCAGTGGCGCACGCTGTATCTGTTCGAGTTCGGATTGGCCGCAATCAGCCTGGCCGCGATCATCGCGCTGCGCCTGCCCCCGACGCAGCGGCTCAAGGCGTTCGAACCGCTCGATTTCCTGACCTTCGCCCTTTACGCGCCCGCGATCGGACTGTTCTGCGCGGTGCTGGGCCAGGGGCGGCTGGTCTGGTGGACGCAGGCGGCATGGATCGGCTGGGCGCTGGTCATCGCCATCCCGCTGCTCGCGCTGGCCCTGTGGATCGAGCATTACCGCGCCAATCCGCTGCTCAACACCCGCTGGCTGGGGTCGATCGACATCGTCCGCTTCGCCATCGTCACGCTGATGGCGCGCATCGTGCTGTCGGAACAGAATTTTGGGGCGGTCGGCCTGCTGACCGTGCTGGGCCAGAATAATGACCAGTTCGGGACGCTTTTCACCATCGCGTTCCTCGCCTCGGTCGCGGGCGTCATCATGAGCGCAGTGACGCTGGACGTGACGCGGCTGACCCATCCCGTGATGTTCGCGATCGGCCTGGTCGCGGTCGCCGCCTATGCCGACAGTTTCTCGACCAATCTGACCCGCGCGCCCGAGCTTTATGTGACGCAGGCGGTGATCGCCTTTTCGACCACCTTCTTCCTCGGCCCGTCGCTGTTGTTCGGCATGACCCGCGCGCTGCAACAGGGGGCGGGGCATGTCATCAGCTTCATCGCGCTGTTCGGGATGCTCAACTCGGTGGGCGGCCTGGGCGGCACCGCGCTGCTCGGCACCTATCAGGTGATGCGCGAAAAGACCCACAGCGCCGCCATCGTCCAGAATATCGACCCCACCGACCCGCAGGTGACCCAGCGTATTCAGGCGGGCGGCGCGCGGGTGTCGGGCGTGATCGGCGACCCCGCGCTCTCTCGCGCCGAGGGGGCCGCGCTGCTGTCGCAAGCCGCCACGCGCGAGGCGAATATCCGCGCCTATAACGACGTCTTTCGACTGGTCGCAGCGCTGGCGGCGGCCGTCACCCTTTTCCTCGCGCTGCTGACCTGGCGGCGCGCGCGTCGCGCCCGCGCGGCCAAGGTGCAGTCATGACCGACACCCGATCGCCCGTCTCCCCCACCCCGATGACCGAGCAGGCCGCCGCCGAAGCGGGCGTACCCCCGCCCGCCCCCGCGCCGACGCCGCCACCCGCCCCCCCACCGGCCTCCGGCTGGAGCCCGCCCTCGGGCGGCTGGCGTTCGCTGGCACTGATCGCACTGCTGGTCGTCGGCGGCATCGCGGCGGTTCTGGCGGCATGGCGGCTGCCGCCCTTTTCCACCGACCGCCAGTCGACCGACAATGCCTATGTGCGTGGCCGGACGACGGTGATCGCACCGCAGGTCAGCGGCTATGTCACCGCCGTGCTGGTCACGGATTTCGAGACGGTGCGCGCAGGCCAGCCGCTGGTGAAGATCGACGACCGCATCTATCGCCAGCGCGTCGACCAGGCGAGCGCACAGGTCGCGGCGCAGGCAGCGACGCTCGCCAACAGCCGCCAGGCGCAGGCCTCGCGCACCGCCAGCCTGGCCGCGCAGGACGCCGCGGTCAGCAATGCCGAGGCGCAGCTGATGCGCGCGCAGGCCGACATGGCGCGGGTCAACGACCTCGTTACCGACGGCTCGGTGTCCCTGCGCGAACGCGACCAGACGCTCGCCTCGCTCCGCCAGGCGCAGGCGGCGCTGCGTCAGGCCCGGGCGGCGCGCGAGATCGCCCGGCAGGACGTCCGCACCGTCCAGGTCGGGCGCGGCGGGCAGCAGGCAGGCGTGTCGGGCGCCGAAGCGGCCCGGCGGCTGGCGCAGATCGACCTCGCCAACACCATCATCCGTGCGCCGGAGGATGGCCGCCTGTCCGAAGTCGGCGTGCGGCTGGGGCAATATGTCACGGCGGGATCGCAACTCATGTTCCTGGTGCCGCCCGAAACCTGGATCATCGCCAATTTCAAGGAAGCCCAGACCGCCCGCATGGCGGTGGGACAGCCCGCCAGCTTCACCGTTGACGGCTTGAGCAATGCGCGTCTGAAAGGTCATGTCGAGCGGATCTCGCCCGCCGCCGGTTCCGAATTCGCGGTGCTCAAATCCGACAACGCCACCGGCAATTTCACCAAGGTGCCGCAGCGTATCGCGGTGCGCATCCGCGTCGATCCGGGCCAGCCATTAGCGGCACGCCTGCGTCCCGGCATGTCGGTGCAGGCGAGCGTCGACACGGCGGGCGGGCCGAAGGTGCGATGAGGAACGCCGCCCTTCCCCTCACCGCCGCGCTGCTGCTCGCCGGGTGCATCGGCCCGCGCCCCGCAGCGCCCACCGCCAGCGCCGTCGTGCCGCCGCCCGCCTGGCGCACCATGCTGGGGCCGGGCAGCCCGATCGCGGCCGATTGGTGGCAGGCATTCGGCGATCCGCAACTGACGGCGCTCGTCGCCCGCGCCCTGGCCGACAGCCCCGATCTGGGCAGCGCGGCGGCGCGGATCGAGGAGGCGCGCGCGCAGGAACGGCTGGCACGGGCGCAGCTTTCGCCCAACGTCACGGCGGGTCTGCCGCTGACCGAGGGGCGCACCGTCAGCGCGTTCGGCACCGGGCTGGATCAGTTCGGAGCGCAGCCTGTGGTCCAGGCAAGCTATGATTTCGATCTGTTCGGACGGTTGCGCAACGCCCGCGCCGCCGCCCGCGCGCAGTTGCTGGCGACCGAGGCGGCGCGCGACACCGTCCGCCTCGCGCTCGCCGCCGGGGTGGCGAGCGGCTATGTCACCCTGCGCGCGCTCGACCACCGGCTGCACATCGCCGAGCAGACGCTGGCCGCCCGCGCCGACGCGTTGCGCATTGCCCGACGGCGGGCGGACACAGGCTATACCTCCCACCTCGAACTGCGGCAGGCGGAAGGCGAATATCATGCGACTGACCAGCTGGTCGCCGCCGCCAGACTGGCCGTCACCCGGCAAGAAAATGCCCTGAGCGTCCTGATCGGCGGTGCGCCCGGCCCGATCCCGCGCGGCCTTCCGATCGACCGGCTGATCCGCCCCGCCATCCCCGACGGCCTGCCCGCCGACCTGTTGCGTCGCCGTCCCGACCTGTTCCAGGCCGAACAGGCGCTGGTCGCCGCCGACCGTTCGCTTGATAGCGCGCGGGCGGCGATGCTGCCCAGCCTGGGACTGACCGGATCGGCAGGCGTGGCCTTGTCCAATGCCCTCGACAATCCGATCACCCTCTTCTCGATCGGCGGCAGCGTGCTTTCCCCCCTGTTCGACGCGGGGCGGCTGCGCGCCCAGGCCGATGCCAGTGCGGCGCGGCGGGACCAGGCGGCCTTCGCCTATCGCCGCACCGCGCTCACCGCCTTTCGCGAGGTGGACGACAGCCTCGCCTCGGTCCGCCGATCCGGCGAGCAGGCCGCGGCGCTGGCCGGGCAGCGCGCGGCGCAGGCCGACGCGCTGCGTATCGCGTCCAACCGTTACCGCGCGGGCTATTCCTCCTATCTGGAACAGCTCGATGCGCAGCGGGGTCTGCTGAACGCCGAACTGGCGCTGGCGGAGGCGCAGGCCAATCAGCTGACCGCCTATATCGCGCTCTATCAGGCTATGGGCGGCGGCTGGTCCCCCGACGCGATCCGGGCGACAAGCCGATAGCGATCGAGGCGACAGATCGCGATTCCGGCGACGACCACCGCAATCGCTTGGCCGGTCCGGACCGGCCGATGGAACGCGGGGGTGGGCTTGCGCGCTGAGCCCCGCGAACCGACAATGCTGAGTGTCTCACCAGAGGGAGATCCGATATGGGCGTGAATGTGATCTACAAGACCAAGGCGACGGCGACCGGCGGTCGCGACGGCGCGGCGCGGTCGGAGGACGGCTCGGTCGACGTCAAGCTCGTCGTTCCGAAGGAAATGGGCGGTCCCGGCGGCGATGGCGCCAACCCGGAAAAGCTGTTCGCCGCGGGCTATTCCGCTTGTTTCCTGGGCGCGATGAAGGCGGTTTCCGGCAAGGAAGGCGTGAAGGTGCCGCAGGATGCCACCGTCACCGCCGAGGTCGGCTTCGGCCCGCGCGAGGAGGGCGGATATGGCATCACCGTCGACCTGCTGGCCACTTTGCCGGGCGTCGATCGCGCCGATGGCGAGCGACTGATGCACGCCGCGCATCAGGTTTGCCCCTATTCCAACGCGACCCGCAACAATGTGGATGTCGGCCTGACGCTCGCCTGAGCGCCGCCCCTTCCCGATCCGAGGCCCTTCGCCCCCGCGGCGGAGGGCCTTGCCGTTTTCAAGGACGCGAATGATGACGACCCGTCCCGCCGGAACCGAGAGCTTCACGCTCAACCAGACGATGCTGCGCATCCGTGATCCCAAGCCGTCGCTCGCCTTTTACCAGGACGTGCTGGGCATGACACTGCTTCAGAAGCTGGATTTCGAGGAGATGCGCTTCTCCCTCTATTTCCTCGCTTATCTGACAGAGGGAGAGACGATCCCCGAAGACCCCGTCGAGCGCGCCCGGTTCATCTTCAACCGGGAAACGACATTGGAGCTGACCCATAATTGGGGAACCGAATCGGACCCTGATTTCCAAGGGTATCACCACGGCAACAACGAACCGCGTGGCTTTGGCCATATCGGAATCAGCGTCGACGATGTCGCCGCCGCCTGTTCGCGATTCGAAAGCCTGGGCGTTACCTTCAAGAAGCGCCCCCAGGACGGGACGATGAAGGACATCGCCTTCATCACCGATCCGGATGGCTATTGGATAGAGATATTGTCGGCGAACGGCATGGCACAAAGCCTCGCGGCGAACGCGTAAATCCGGCTTGCTCCCCGGCGTTGTGACGAAATCGAAACGGGATATTTACCGTTACTGCCCATTATGGTCACACACGCCGGAGGGATTGGTGACCGCCCGCATCCCCCGCCGCGCTAGGCGAGTGCTCCCGCTCGCCTAGAGGTATTGGAGGGTATGCCGCTATGTTGTCCTGGTTCGCTAAGACGGCACCGATTCGTACAAAGTTCGACGTATTGACCCTTGTCTATGGCGGCATCGCTGCCATCGGCCTGGGAGCGACCATCGCCGCCAGCGGTGGACTGACGCTGACCGCGCCGGTTATCGCGGCGGCGCTCGCATTGCTGGCCGCGATCGTCGTGACCCGCGTCAGCCGCAAGCTGATCTGCGATCCCTATGTCGGCTCGGTCATCGCGATGGAGGCGCTCGCCGCGGGCGAAGCCGATCGCGAGATACTGTACACCGATTACCAAGATTGTATCGGGCGGATCGCCAAGGCGATTCACGTCTTCCAGCGCAACGCCAAGGATGTCCGCAACGCCGCGCAGGCGCAGCAGATCGTCGTCACCGCGCTGGGCAAGGGTCTGGGCGAACTGGCCGCGGGCAACCTGACCGAGACAATCCCCACCCCCTTCCCCGCCGAATATGAAAAGCTGCGTAGCGACTTCAACCGGGCGATGGAATCGATGGGCCGCGCCATGAGCGCCGTCTCGGTCGCCACGCACGGCATCAATGCGGGCGCCAGCGATATCCGCCAGGCCTCCGACGACCTGTCGCAGCGCACCGAACAGCAGGCCGCCAGCCTGGAGGAAACCGCCGCGGCGATGGACGAGATCACCTCGACCGTCCGCCAGACCGCCGAGGGCGCCAACCGCGCCAACCGCGCCGTCGCCGATGCCCGGATCGAAGCCGAGCAGTCGGGCCAGGTCGTACGCCGCGCGGTCGACGCCATGGCCGGGATCGAACGCGCGTCGAGCGAAATCTCCGAGATCATCAGCGTGATCGACGGCATCGCTTTCCAGACCAATCTGCTCGCGCTCAACGCGGGCGTCGAAGCGGCGCGCGCCGGTGACGCAGGCAAGGGCTTCGCGGTGGTCGCCTCCGAGGTCCGTGCGCTCGCCCAGCGTTCGGCCGACGCCGCCAAGGATGTGAAGTCGCGGATCCTCGCCAGTTCCGAACAGGTCGAATCGGGCGTCACCCTGGTCAGCGAGACCGGCAAGGCGCTGGAACGGATCATCGGCCAGATCGCCGAGATCAGCACGCTGGTCGAAAACATCGCCAGCTCGGCCGAGAAGCAGGCGATCGGGCTTCAGGAGGTCAACACCGCCGTGTCCGCGATGGACGGCGTGACCCAGCAGAATGCCGCGATGGTCGAACAAGCCACCGCCGCGGCCCGCTCGCTGGCGATTGAGGCCGATGGTCTGGCGCGCGAAATCTCGCGCTTCCGCGTCGAGAATCAGCCGGGCCACGTCCCCACACCCGCCCAGCCGGTCCACCAGTTGCAGCAGCGCGCCGCCGCTGCGGGACGGCGAATCGTTCAGAGCGCGCGTCCCGCCGCCGCCCCGGTCCAGGCCGTTCCGCAGACGATGGGCAATACCGCGCTGGCGGTCAGCGATGACGACTGGACCGAATTCTGATCGGCCTGCCCCCGGCGCCGGCGCGATAAACCGCTTCGGCCCGGGGGAAATTCGTAAAAATCGGTCAACCCACGCTTTTTTAACGACCTTCGCGCCATGCTGCGCACCGAAACCCGCGACTGGAGTCTCGCCTTGACCGCTCTGTCCCTTACCTCCGTGCTCGACACCGCCGCCGCCGTTCCGCTGCGTCAGGCGTTGCTCGACCTGATCGCGTCGGGCGACCCGATCACGCTCGACGGGTCGCAGGTGACGCAGGCAGGCCAGGCCTGCCTCCAGGTGCTGGCCAGCGCGCAGGCGATGGCCGCGTCGATCCCGACCGATTTCGAACTGAACAGCCCATCCGAGCCGCTGGCTTCGATGATCGCGCTGGCGGGGCTCGACAGCCTCGTCGCCGCTGCCTGAAAGGCCTGACCCGATGAACCTCGACGAGATTCAGCAGATTTTCTTCCAGGAATGCGAAGAAGGTCTCGGCACCCTGGAAACCGCCTTTGCCGACCTGAAGCGTGGCCGCCAGGACGACGAGACCATCAACACCGTCTTCCGGTCGGTCCATTCGATCAAGGGCGGCGCGGGTGCGTTCGGGCATGAGCGGCTCCAGCATTTCTCGCACCATTACGAAACCGTGCTCGACCTGATCCGCAACGGCACGCTGCCGCTCAGCGAGCCGCTGATCGACCTGATCGTCGCGGCGTTCGACACGCTGGCCGACCATGTCGCGGCCGCGCGTGGCGAAGGCGCGACGCCTGCCGATCAGGCGATGCTCGACCGGCTGGCCGCCGCCGCCCAAGGCGATGTCGGCACCAGCGCGTCCGAGCCCGAGCCCGAAGCTGTCGCCCAGCCCGCCCCCACGTCCGAAGCCGCCGCCGCCGCGCTTGATGATTTCGATGCGCTGTTCGCGATGCTCGAAGATCCGGCCCCCGCCGCTGAGCCGACCGGCCCGGCCGAATGGATCGTGACCATTCATCCCGGCCCGCGTGCCTTCGACCATGGCGCCGAACCGATGCTGGCGTTGCGCGAATTGTCGCGCATGGGCGGCCGGACGCTGTCCGCCGATCTGTCCGAGCTGCCGCTGCTCGACGTCCTGGACGCCGAGCGCGCCTATATCGGCGTGACCATGGCGATGCCCGGCACGCTGGACGAGGACGATATCCGCGCGGTCTTCGACTTTGCCGATCCGCAATGCCGCCTGACCGTCACGCGGGCCGAAACCGCCACCGCCGTCGCCCAGCCCGAGGTCGAAGCCGAAGCCGCGGTCGAACCGGCAGTCGCCCAGCCGATGGCCGAGGTGATCCCGCTGCCGGTCGCGCCGGCCGAGGTGCCGGTCGCCGCGCCCGCCCCTGCTCCGGTCGTCGCGGCCGCGCCGCCGCCTGTGATGGCGCCCGCTCCGGCCGCCGCCACGTCCGCCCCGGCCGTGTCGGTCGTCGAGGCGGCGAGCAGCCCGCGGGTCGCCGCCGCCGCCGCGCAGACGATCCGTGTCGACCTCGACAAGCTGGACCGGCTGGTCAACCTGGTTGGCGAGTTGGTCATCACCCAGGCGATGCTGGCGCAGCGCCTGTCGGAAAACGAGATGGGCTCGATCCCCGAGCTGTCCGACCTCGACCATCTGACGCGCGAGCTTCAGGATTCGACCATGGCGATCCGCGCGCAGCCGATGAAGACGGTTTTCAGCCGCGTGCCGCGTATCATCCGCGAATTGGAGGTCGAGACCGGCAAGCGCGTCCGCCTGGAAGTCGAGGGCGAGATGACCGAGGTCGACAAGACCGTGGTCGAACGCATCGGCGAGCCGCTGACCCACCTGATCCGCAACGCCGTCGATCATGGCCTGGAAACCCCCGCCGATCGCAAGGCGGCGGGCAAGGACAGCGAGGGCGTCGTTACCCTGTCGGCCGCGCACCAGTCGGGCCGGATCGTCATCACCGTCGCCGATGACGGGCGCGGCATCGACCGTGCGCGCGTCAAGGCCAAGGCGATCGAACGCGGCATCATCGCACCCGATGCCCAGCTGTCCGAGGAAGAGATCGACAATCTGATCTTCGCCCCCGGCTTCTCGACCGCCGCCGTCGTCTCCAACATTTCGGGCCGCGGCGTCGGCATGGACGTGGTGCGCAAGAACATCCAGGCGCTGGGCGGCCGTATCGGCATCCAGTCCGAACTGGGCAAGGGGTCCAGCTTCTCGCTCAGCCTGCCGCTGACGCTCGCCGTGCTCGACGGCATGATCGTCACGGTCGGCGACCAGACCTTCGTCATCCCGCTGACCCATATCGTCGAGAGCCTGCGCCCGGGCATCGATGAAGTGCATGTGGTGGGCGGGCAGTCGCCGTTGCTCGACGTGCGCGGTACCTATGTCCCGGTGCACCGGGTCGGGGAACAGCTGGGCGTGACCGGCGCGATCGCCAAGCCCGAAAATGCGGTGCTGATCGTGGTCGAAAGCGACCAGGGCCAGGCCGTCCTGATGGTCGATTCGATCCAGGACCAGCGGCAGGTGGTCGTGAAGAGCCTGGAGGCCAATTACCGGGCCATTCATGGCCTTGCCGGGGCCACCATCCTGGGCGACGGCCGGGTCGCACTGATCCTCGACGTCGATGCGCTGATCGGGCGCTGGCGCCGTGATGGTCGCGGACCGAGCCCCTTCATCGAGGATATGGCTGCGTGAACGCAATCGCCGCCCTGTCGTCACGCGAGACCGAACGGGAGTTGGAATTCGCCTTCTCGGCGTCCGACCACCGCGCGATCGCCGACCTCATCTACGCCGAATCGGGCATTTTGCTGCCCGAAAGCAAGGCGAAGCTCATCTATGGACGGCTGGCACGGCGGCTGCGCGCGTGCGGCCTCAACAACTTTCCCGATTATCTGGCGCTCATCAAGAATGATCCGGCCGAGCGCGCCCGCGCGGTCGACTCGCTGACCACCAACCACACCTCCTTCTTTCGCGAAAACCATCATTTCGAGCATTTCCGCGACCAGCTCTGGCCTGGCTTCTCGCAGCGTCTGGCGAGCGGCGGGCGGGTGCGGATCTGGTCGGCGGCCTGCTCCAGCGGCGAGGAGCCCTATTCGCTGATGATGACGATCGCGGGCCAGGACACCCGCGCCGCCGAGAAGCTGGCGACCCAGGATTTCCGGTTGCTGGCTACCGACCTGTCGCCCAGCGTGATCGCGACCGCGCGTGCGGGCCGCTATCCGCTGGAGACCACCCGCGCCATGCCCGCCGCCATGCGTTCGACCTGGTGTCGCCGGGTCGGCGACATGGACGAACTGTCGCCCGCGCTCCGTCAAGCCATCACGTTTCGCGAACTCAACCTGCTTCGCAACTGGCCGATGCGGCGGCCCTTCGATGTCATCTTTTGCCGTAACGTCATGATCTACTTCGACGAACCGACCAAGGCCCAATTGCTCGCCCGCTTTGCAGACCAATTGGTCGACGGCGGCATCCTTTATATTGGTCACGCCGAACGCATCCCGCCGGAAGTATCGGCGCGCTTTCACTGCATCGGTCGCACCGCTTTCCAGAAAGTATCCTGATGGCCGTACGTACACTGATTGTCGACGACTCTCCCACGATGCGCGCGCTGATCGCGGGGATGCTCAGTCGCGACCCCGAAATCGAAGTGGTCGGTGCCGCCAACGGTCCACACCAGGCGCGTGAGATGATCAAGGCGCTCGACCCCGACGTTATCACCCTGGACGTCGAAATGCCCGACATGAATGGCCTCGACTTCCTGGAGCGCGTCATGCGGCTGCGCCCGATGCCGGTCGTCATGCTGTCGACGCTGACCCAGGCGGGCGCGGACACGACGATCCGCGCGCTGGAACTGGGCGCGGTCGAATGCTGCGCCAAGCCAGCAACCAACTGCGTCGACCCCCGCATCGCTGAAAGCGTCAAGGCCGCCGCCAGCAGCCGTCGCATCCGCGTCCGCGACATGGCGCCCGCGGCCCCCGTGCCGATGGCCGATTTCAAGCCGATTCCGGGTTCGCTGATCGCGATCGGCGCATCCACCGGCGGGGTGGAGGCGCTGATCCAGCTGCTGAGCGTCTTTCCGGCGAACTGTCCACCGACCGTCATCGTCCAGCATATGCCCGCGACCTTCACGACCAGTTTCGCCGCCCGGCTCGACCGGCTGTCCAAGCCGACCGTGGCCGAGGCACGGCATGGCCAGCCCCTGGTGGCGGGCCATGTCTATCTGGCACCCGGCGGCACCCATCATATGGAGGTCAGCGGCAGCGACGGCCAGTATCGCGCGCGGCTGATCCCCGACGATCCGATGAGCGGTCATCGCCCATCGGTCGACCGCATGTTCCACAGCGTCGCCAAGACGGTCGGAACCAAGGCGGTCGGCGCCATCCTGACCGGCATGGGCCGCGACGGGGCCGACGGCCTGCTCGCGATGCGCGACAAGGGCTGCTTTACCGTCGGCCAGGACCGCGACAGCTGCGTCGTCTATGGCATGCCCGGCGTCGCCCAGGACATCGGGGCAGTGACCAAGCAGTTGACGCTGACCCGGATCGCGCCCGCGCTGATCGACCGGTGCCGGGCGTGATCCCCGTCATGGCCCAGCAATCCCCGCCGCCCTTCACCCCGCCGCCCCTGACCCGGCTGGCACACCGCGACGGCCTGCGCCGAATCAACGTCATCCAGGGCGAGACGCGGGTCAGCCAGGACAAGGACGTCGTGCTGACCACCGTGCTGGGCAGCTGCATTTCGGCCTGTCTTTACGATCCGATCGCCGGAATCGGCGGATTGAATCACTTTTTGCTCGCCGAACCGGGTGTCGCGGAAACCGATCCTAAATCCATGCAGCGCTATGGCGTGTATGCGATGGAAGTTCTGATCAACGCGATGATGGCGCTCGGGGCGCAGCGGCACAGCCTGAAGGCCAGGCTGTTCGGCGGCGCGATGATGCGCGACGGCTTTCGCGACATCGGCTCGGCCAATGCGCAGTTCGCGCGCCGCTTCCTGGCGGACGAACGGATCGCGCTGGTCGGCGAGGATGTCGGTGGGGTCAGCGCGCGCCGGGTCGAGTTTCGTCCGGCGCTGGGCCTGGCCCGTTGCCGCCACGTCACCGATACCGCGCTGCCGCCCCCGCCGCGCGCCGCCCGCCCCGCCCCGCCGCCGCCACCCGCCGCCACCGGCGATGTGGAGTTTTTCTAATGTCTCTCGATCCTTACCGGAAAGGCCAGTTCGTGTCCCAACTCATCATGACCGTGGACGATTCGCCCAGCATGAGAATGCTTCTGCGCGCCGCGCTCACCGATATGGGATATCGCGTGCTGGAGGCCGAGGACGGCGTTCATGCGCTCGATACGCTGGAGGGGGTGACGGCCGACACCGTGCCGGACCTGGTCATCACCGACATCAACATGCCCCGCATGGACGGCTTCGGCCTGATCGAGGCCCTGCGTCGGCAGCCCGACCGCCGCAACCTGCCCATCCTGGTGCTGACCACCGAGAGTTCCGACGAGAAGAAGGCGCGCGCGCGTGAGGCGGGCGCGACCGGTTGGATCGTCAAGCCCTTCAATCCCGAAAAGCTCGCCGCGGCCATCCGCCGCGTGCTGCACTGATCCACTCTTCCAGAGGAATCCGACCATGTCGCGTCAGCTCATCACGTTCCAGCTCGGTGACCAGATCCTGGGCGTCGATATCATGGCCATCCGCGAGATCCGCGCCTGGTCGCCAGCGACACCGCTGCCCAATGTGCCCGCCCATGTTCGCGGCGTCGTGAACCTGCGCGGCGTCGTCCTGCCGGTGCTCGACCTGCGCCACCGGCTGGGCTGGGGCGTGACCGATCCCAGCGCGCGCCACGTCATCATCGTGGTTCGGATCGGCGAGCAGCTGCAGGGTCTGATCGTCGATGCGGTCAACGACATCGTGACCGTCCCGCCCGAAGCGATGCAGCCGCTGCCCGACATGGGCGACGCGACGGCAGCGCATTATCTGGAGGGGCTGGCCACCATCGAACAGCGGCTGATCCTGATCCTGGCGCTTGATCGCCTGACCGATAGCGTGACATTGACGGCCGAAGCCGCGTAATCCCATGTTTTTCAAGACGTAACGGCGTTTCCGTTGGAAGGTATTGAGTAATGGCGGACGTTAAGGTTCTGGTCGTGGACGACTCGCTGACGATGCGGGTTCTCATCTCGGGCGCGCTCGAACGCATCAAGGGCGTCCAGGTCGTGGGCGCCGCCGACGGAGCGGCCGAAGCGCGCAAGATGGTCGACCAGTATCGGCCAGAGGTGATGACGCTGGACGTCGAGATGCCGGGCATGAGCGGGCTGGAATATCTGGCCGAGATCATGGAGGAGCGGCCGATGCCGGTCATCATGTTCTCGACCCGGACCGCCGCGGGCGCCGCCGAGTCGGTCGAGGCGTTGCGACTGGGCGCGATCGACTGTTTCCCCAAGCCTAAGGTGGCGGTTCAAGCCGAACTGGACGCGATCATCGGCAAGCTGGGCAAGCGGATCAAGTCGGCGCGCAACGCCGATCTGAAGCGCGCCATGGCGGGCAAAGCGGCGGCGGCGCGCAAGCTGCCCACGCCCGACATCAACTGGAACGGCCGCCTGCTCGCGATCGGCGCGGATGCCGCCAATACCCAGGCGCTGTTCGAGCTGTTCCAGAGCTTCCCCGCCAACTGCCCGCCGACCCTGGTCGTGCAGCAAATGTCGCCCGGCCTGCTGACACCGATGATCGAGCAGTTGCGCGAGCAGATCGCGCCCAAGATCGTCGAGGCGACCGACGGGATGAAGGTGGAACAGGGCACCATCTATTTCGCGCCGCAGGGCGAAACGCACATGGTCGTCGACAGCTGGCCCGAAGGCACGCTCCGCCTGCTCGCGCGCGAGCCGGTGGCGGGCGAGCGGCCGTCCATCTCGCTGCTCTTCGCGTCGGTCGCCAAGGCGGCGGGCAGCAACAGCCTGGGCGTATTGCTGGCGCTGGACGACGAGGACGGCTCAGCGGGCTTGCGCGCCATGCTGGCGGGGGGCGCCTATGCCATCGGTCGCAACGGTACCGACTTCACGCTGAACAAGGGCGCGGTATCGCAGCCGGTGGCGGGGGATGCGATCTTCGCCAACATCATGAAGCTGTGCAGCAAATGACGGCCTCGGGCATGGACCCGGTCCTCGCCCGGGCACTGGCGGACGAACTGGTCGACCTGACCCGTTCGCTCGCCGACCTGGCCTATGAGCTGGGCAGCGATCCCGACACGCTGCGCCGCCACATGGTCAGCATCCAGGACGTCGACCGGATCACCCAGTCGCAACTGGCGATCGCGGACATTCTGCGCTCCGACGCGCCCGCGTCGGCACGGATCGACGGCGTGACGCTGGAGACGCTCGCCGACCGGCTGCGCACGCGGATGGCCAAGGCGGCTTAGCGCCGAGCGGGGGGCGTCAGGCGGCGGGCTTCTTCTTCGTGACGGCGTTGCGCGCCGCGATCCGCTCGACCAACGGACGCAGCCCCTCCAGCCATTGCCGAACCGAAACGCGCGCCTCGTCGCTCAGGCTCAGCAACCCCAGCCGACGATCGGTCGGATGGGGGGTGCTCTGGAACATGCCCATCGACACCAGCATGTTGATCCAGCGGACGGCGGTGGTGCGCGGCACGCCCGACGCGCGGTAGCAGGCGCTGGTTTCCACGCTGCGCCCCGCTTCCTCTTCCAGGAAGACGAACAGCAGCATATCAAACGCCGGATCGGCGAACAGGTCCCCGCCGAAGAAACCCCCGATCCCCTCGCGCGCGGCGCGGATGATCGCGCCGATATCGGCGGGGCTGATCCGCTTTTCATTCTCTTCGCGGACCATGGATTCCAATATGGCGAGTTCGTCGCGAATTCGACGAATTCGATCGTTGATTCCGTCCGTCATGCCCTCATCCCGGCCGCCATAGCGGTCGCTCATGACATCTCCGCCCAATTCCTGTTTCTTCCGCCACTGACGCGAGACGACGCGCCTTTGCCCAACCTATCCTGTTTCCGCCTCCGCGCCGCAATTCCAGAAGTGAAGGGAAGACGAATAAACTAGACCAGGTTAATGAAAATCTGGTCGGACTGGCCTATTGAAACCGGTTCGGACATGATTTTTGTAAACGATTACGTCCCATCTCGCGCACGGCATCAGAAGAAGAGCTTGCGGATCGACAGCCGGACGGTCCGGCCGAGCGGATCGAGATAGCCGGGCTGATAGCCGATCGGCACGGTGCCGTTGGCATCGGTCACGCGCTGGCGCTGGTTGAACAGATTGTCGAACGACAGGCTGACCCGCGTGCCGCGCAGCCAGGGATGGGCCTTGAGCAGGTCCAGCCGCTGGCCCAGATCGGCGAACAGCCGAAGATCAACCGTCGCCAGGCTGCCGAAGTCGAGCGCCTGGGGATTGGCCGGGGTGCCGCCATTGACCCGCGTTGCACTCTGCCAGTTGCCCGACAGGCGCACGCCGACGCCGTTGTTGGAATAGCCTGCCTGCGCCTGCACCTGATGGCGCGAGGTGCCGCCGCTCGACCCGATCGCATCGCCGCGCAGCAGGTCGAGCACCGGGCCGCCATTCGCCACCGTCACCCGATCCGCAAAGGTCCAGGTGTGATAAAGCGCGAACTGCACGCGCCCGCCGCCGCCGCCCCGACCACCACCAAAGCCGCCGCCCCGGAAGCCGCCGCCGCCCGGCCCACCACCGGGACCGCCTGCACCGGGGCCACCAGGACCACCAGCGCCCTGCCCACCGGGGCCACCCTGCCCTTCGCGACGCGGGCCTTCCCCGTCGCCACCACGACGACCGGGGAAGTTCAGCCCGGCGAACGGATTGGGGCCGGTCCCGGCGCGGAACGCCTCCAGCTCCTTCTGGATTTTCGACTTGATCGGCTTGGAGAAGTTGAAGCCCCAGCGCAGCTGCGACCGCTCGGTCCCGGCGAAGTTGATCGGGCGCGAATCGACGCTCAGCAGATTGCCCGCCGCGTCGCGGGTGAAGCGCCCCGGAAAGGCCGCCTCGATCGCGGCGGTCGGGGTCGGGAAGGACGCGATCGGATCGTCGGTGTTGATCCGGTAATAGTTGGCGGTCAGGTTGATGTCGCGGGCACGCCAGGGCTTCACCGTCAGGCCCAGCTTCATGACGTGCCGGTTGTCCGCGACCAGGTTCGGATTGCCGCCCGTGATCGCGGTGATCGTCGCGGTGGTGCCGCGCACATAGTCGAACAGGCGGACATTGGGCGTGGTGATCGTCGGATTGCCCAGTTGCTGCGCGGTCGGTGCATCCTCCTGATCGGTCCACGAGGCGATGACCCGCACGCCCTCCAGCGGCGACCAGTTGGCGCCGTAGCCGACCGTGGTCAGCGTGCCGAAATCCGACAGGTGATTGGCCCCGGCATTGAAGTTCAGCGACAGGTCGCCGATCGCGCCCAGCACCTGGCGGTCGCGATTGGCGATCGGCAGGTCCAGATTGACCTGACCGTTGACGATGTCGCGCGACACGTCACCCGACTGGAAGATGCCGAACCGGGTCGAACTGCTGGAGAAGTCGCTGGTCTGGCCGCCGACCTTGACGCTGGCCTGCACATCGCCCGCAGGCAGCGCGAAGACTCGACCGTTGAGCAGCGCATCGACCTGCCCGGTGGAGGAGGTCGAACGCGCGAAATTGCGCGCCGCCAGACTTAAGCCGTCGAGCGGCCCGTAAGGATTGGCGGTCGGATCGCCCGCATTGAGCCTGGCCTGGAACCCGGCGAGGTCCAGCCCGGTATCGGTCGCCACCCGGCTCTCCGCCCGGTCATAGGCTCCCGTCACCGACCAGCGCCATTTGCCCAGATCGCCGTTGAACACCGTGCCGAAATGCGCGGTCAGCCCGGTATTGTTCTGGACCAGCGGGCCATAGGCATCGGTCAGGCGGCTGACCGTCGCGCTGGTCCCGAACGGCGAATAGGGATTGCCCGCAGGCAGCACCAGATTGGCCGAGGGCAGGCCGTTCCAGCTGTTGCTCTGCGTCGTCTGGATCTCCGCATTGAACGAGGCGGCCACCTTGTCGAAGATGTTGCGCGCATAGACGATATTGGCGTCCCATTGCCGCTGGGCCGATTGCAGCGTGCGATAGGGGGTGACGTCGGTGCTGGTCGCCGGGCTGCCCGCCAGTTGCGCAAGGCTGGGTGCGGCGGTCAGGCCCGCAGGCACGCCGACGACGCTGGGGCTGGTCCCGGTCAGGGCGGTCAGTCCAGGATCGGCGGTGACGATATTGCCGCCCAGCGAGGCGTTGGAGGTCGGCGCGATGATGCCGCGCTCCGCCTCGGTCAGGCGCGAATTTTCGGAATAATCGGTGTGGATGCTCAGCCGCTTGTCGCGGCGGATCTGCAACCAGTCGAGCTTCCCCTGCCCGGTCGCCGAACCACCCTGCGTCGGCACCGTGCCGATCGCCTCGGCCGCCAGCGAGCGGAAGCGCGGGCGCAGGACGAAGTTCACGACCTTCTGGTCGGCGCTATAGCCATATTTCAGCGCGACCTCTTCGGGGAAGATGTCGACGCGCAGGATAGCCTCGGTCGGCAGGTCGCGGATTTCCTGGAAGCCCGCGATGCGGCGGCCATTGAGCAGGATGACCGGCGATCCGCCGCGCCCGCTGGTCGTCTGCGGCGCGAGCTCGGTGAGCAGGTCGGAGACGCTCGACACGCCATAGGAGCGGACATCGGCGGGGCTGAGCTGCTGGTCGGGCGGGATGTCGCCGATCACCTTGCCCGGTTCGCGGCGCGCGGTGACGACGACATCGGGCTCGGCCTCTTCGCCTTCGTCCTCGGCCTCGGGCGGGGTCTGGACCGGGGAGCGGGTCGTGCTGCTCGCCTGGCCCTGCGGCACCGCGGTCGCGACCGTCGCCGGTGCGGAAGCGGTCGCCGGGAGCTGTTGCGCGGGGGCTTGCGGTGCAGGCTCCGACGCCACCTGCGCCTGTGCGATCGCCGGCATCGCGCTCGCCAGCATCAAACCCGCCAAAAGCCGCATGTCCGTCCCTTTTCCCTTATCCGAGGGTTCGGGCGTTAGGACGCAAATGTCGCACAAATGTGCCGCCCGCACCGACAAATGTCGCGGGGTAAATGCACATTCCTCCCCGGCACGGGGAGGTGGCAGGCCGAAGGCCTGACGGAGGGGGGCTTCCGCGCAGGATGGCCTTGGCGGATAGCCCCCTCCACCATGCTTCGCATGGTCCCCCTCCCCTTGCAGGGGAGGAAAGGATCAGCCCGCGAACGCCTTTTCGATCACATAGGCGCCCGGCTGCGCGTTCGAGCCTTCGGGGAAGCCCATTTCCTCGAACTTGGCGCCCAGCGACTTGATCATCTCCATGCTGCCGCACATCATGATCCGGTCGGTTTCCGGGTTGAAGCCATGCGCGCTGGGCAGCCCGGCGAACAACCGGCCATCGTCGATCAGTGCGTCGATGCGGCCCGAGGTGTGGAACGGCTCGCGCGTGACGGTCGGGACATAGTGGAACTTCTCCGCCGCGACGTCGCCGACCAGCGGATCGTCGGCCAGCTTGGCCGCCAGCTCGTCATGGAAGGCCAGGTCGCTGACCCGGCGGACCGAGTGGACGATCACCACCTCGTCGAACATGTCGTAAATGTCGGGGTCACGCGCGACCGACAGGAACGGCGCCAGGCCCGTGCCGGTCGACAGCATGAACAACCGCTTGCCGGGCAGCAGCGCGTCGGCGACCAGCGTACCGGTGGGCTTGCGACCCAGATAGATCTGGTCGCCCGGCTGCACCTTTTGCAGCTTGCTGGTCAGCGGCCCGTCCTGGACCTTGATCGACAGGAAATCGAGCTTCTCGTCATAGGACGGGCTCGCCACCGAATAGGCGCGCAGCAGCGGCTTGCCGTTGTCGCCCTGGAGCCCGATCATCACGAACTCGCCCGAGCGGAAACGGAAGCTGTCGGGACGAGACACCGAGAACGAGAACAGATGCTCGTTCCAGTGATGGACGCTCTGAACCGTCTCGACGCTGAGCGCCGTGGTCGGGGTCAGTTCGGGCAGGACAGTATCGGTCGACAAACCTCAAAACTCCTTTGCGCCCCCGCCCGCCGATCGTCCGGCGGAGGGGGCGAACATGGTCGTGTTCGAATGAATCGGATGCGCCCTTACCAAGAATAGCGCAGGCTGCCTACAAAGGTCCGCGATGCCCCGTAATAGCAGCCATTGTTGAAGAAACAGCTGGTGATGTGGCGCTTGTCGAACAGATTGGCGACATTGGCGGTCAGGCTCAGCCCCTCCATCGCCGGGCTGACCCGGCCGAGATCGTAACCCAGCATCAGGTCGGCCAGCCAGTAATCGGGCGATTGGAAGCGGCGGACGACGGTGCGGCCCGAAGCCACCGTGGTCGCGGTCCCGTCCGATTCGCCGACATAGCGTATCCCTGCGCCCAGGCTGAGGCCGCCCAGCGCGCTGGCGACACCCGCCTTGCCCAGGTCATAGGACAGGAAGCTCGACGCGCTCCATTGCGGCACACCCAAGGGCCGCGTGCCGGTAACGCCGCTCATCTGGTCGCCAGTGCCGACCACGGGCGTCCCCTGCCGGACATAGGGATCGTTATAGGTGGCGGCGACGACCACGTCGAAGCCGGGCGCCACCGTCCCACGCCCGTCCAGTTCGATGCCCCGGATCGACACCTCGCCGATCTGCACCTGCGAGTTGCTGGGGATATTGCCCGTGCCCGCGCGCGGATCGGCGACCGGCACGTTGCGGCGGCGCAGGTCGAAGGCGGACAGGGTGAACAGGGCGGTCGTGTCACGCGGCTGGTATTTCAGCCCCGCCTCATATTGGCGGCCGGTGACGGGAATGAAGCTGCTGCCGTCCCAGGTGCTGCCCGCCTGCGGCTCGAAACTTTCCGAATAGCTGACAAAGGGCGAGAGGCCGATCTTCGTCTCGTACAGCGCGCCCAACCGGGTGGTGAACGCCGTCTGGTTCAGGCGGCTGACGGTGTTGGCGTTCAGATTCTGCGTGGTCTGGCTGTACGTGTCCCAGCGCCCGCTGGCGATCAGTTGCAGCCCACCGATCGCGATCTGGTCCTGCAGATAGACGCCGACCTGATCGCGCTTGGTGTAATTGTGCGTCTGGGCGATCGGGAAGCTCGGCAACGGCACGCCGTAAACCGGCGCGAACAGGCTGAGATCGGGGATGTTGAACACCGGATTGGGGTTCGTACCGGTGAAGAAGGCCTGGTAATTTTCGCCGCGATTATGCTGCCAGTCGACGCCGCCCAGGATGGTGTGGCGGACCGGGCCGGTGTCGAGCTTGCCGACCAGATGATTGTCGACGGTGAAGGTCTGGAACGCCTCGTCCGACCCGCCGCCGCCGCGTTGCAGGGTTGAAAAGTCGCTATTTGCATTCGCCCCCGTGCCGCGGGTCACATAGCCTGATCCGTAGATCTGCCGATAATGCAGTCCGATCGCGAGGTAGCGGGCGTTCGTGGTCCAGCTCAGCCGGTCGTTCAGGTCGTGGCGGAACAGGATCGTCGCCGATTTCTGCGTCCGGTCGAACGCCTCGTACGCAGGCTCGGACGTGTTGAAATCGACCGGCAGCACCCCGAACGGATTGGGCAGCGCCGAGCCATAGACCGGCACGCCGCTATAGGAACCCGATTCGGGATCGCGCTGATAATTCAGGATCAGCGTCACGCTGGTCGCCTTGTCGGGGGCGAAGGTCAGCATGGGGCGCGCATAATAGCGGCGATTGGCGGTGTATTTGATGAAGCCGTCCGACTCCTCGGCCCCCGCAATCATGCGGAAGAGCCAGCGATCGTTCGCATCCAGCGGCTGATTTATATCGATGCTGGAGCGCAGCAGCGCATAATTGCCCGCCGCCAGCTCGATCCGCCCGCCCGGCCCCGCATAGGGCAGCTTGCTGGTCAGGTTGATGAGCCCGCCGGGCGTGCCCGAGCCATAGGTGACGCCCGCCGGCCCCTTCACGACATCGACCGACTCGACCAGGTGAAAGTCGACCTGCGGGCTGGCATAGACGCCACCGAGCAGCCGCATCCCGTCCATGAAAATGCCCGGCGCGAAGCCGCGCAGGAACAGCTGGTCGTAACGCGTCGCGACATTGCCGCGCTGATTGGGCGCCACGCCTGCGACATAGCCGAGTGCCTGGTTGATCGACAGCGCGTTGCGCCGGGTCAGCTCCTCCTGGTCGATCACCGCGATGCTCTGCGGTGTCGCGATCAGTGGCACATCGGTCTTGGTGCCGGACGATGCGCTCTTCTTTTCGCGCTGTCCCTCGACCACGATGTCCTCGTTGCGCAGCCGCTGGGGATCGTCGTCCGACACGGTCAGCGCATGAGCGGGAAGCGCACTCCCCAGCATCGTTCCCGCCGCACAGGCGGCCAGCAGCGCCCCGCGAAAGCTGCGCATAAATTTACTCCCTGCTATTGATAGTGACTCTCAAATGCTGCTAAAGCCGCGGCATCGGGATGACAAGGGGAAAGCGCAGGTGGCATCGGGCCAGACCATTGACGGACAAGCCGGACGCCGGTGGCGCGGCGGCATCGCCATGGCGTGGCGATGGATCACCGCGATTCTGGGCGGTTATGGTTTTACGGTCGCTGCCGCGATGCTGTCCGCGCGCATATTGCCCGCGCCCGACGCGTCGGCCCGGATCGAAGCGACCGGCTGGCCGATGCTGCTGTCCTTCCTGCTTTATGCCGGGATCGGACTGTGGGCGCTGCACGAGGTTCGGCTGGGCCGGATCAGCATGGTGATCTGGGGCGGGGCGCTGGTAATGGCGATCCTGCTCAAGCTGCTGGGCGTACGGGCATGAACGGTACCGGCATGAACGATACGGGCGCGCAGCGCGGCTGGCGACAGACCATGGCCTGGGCGCATGGCTGGCTGGGGCTGATCGCCGGCTGGATCCTCTTCACCATGTTCCTGACCGGCACCTCAGCCTATTTCCGACCCGAGATCACCCGGTGGATGCAGCCCGAAATCCATGCCCAGGCCGCCTCCCCGACACAGGCGGCGAATTCGGCAATCCGTTATCTGTCGCGGGTCGGACCCGACGACCTGCAATGGTATATCTATCTGCCCGACGAGCGGACGGTCGCGACCCGTGTGTTCCGCGCGCCCGCCAAGCCCGATCCCAGGCATCGCAAGGACGAGCTGGACCTCGATCCGGTCAGCGGAACGCCCCTGACCGCGCGCGAGACGCGGGGCGGCGAGCAATTTTATCGGTTCCATTTCCAGCTTCAGCTGCCGCATCCCTGGGGACGCTGGCTGGCCGGGCTGTGCGCGATGGCGATGCTGGGCGCGATCATCTCCGGCGTCATCACCCATAAGCGCATCTTCGCCGACTTTTTCACGCTGCGCTGGAACAAGGGGCAGCGCAGCTGGCTCGACGCGCACAACGTCTCGGCGGTGCTCGGCCTGCCCTATCATGCGATGATTACCTATACCGGGCTCATCACGCTGATCACCATGTACATGCCCTGGCCGGTGCTGATGAACTATGCCAAGCCCGCCCAGTTCATGCAGACCGCGTACGGCACCCCGGCGGACGTCTCCGCCAGCGGCGTGCGCCAGCCGCTGGTCGCGATCGCGCCGCTGATCCGCGATGCCGAACGCCGGCTGGGCGGCCCCGCGACCCGCGTCATCATCCAGCATCCCGGCGATGCGGCGGCGCGTATCACCATCGCCCAGGCCAAGCGTGGCGCAATCAGTTCGCGCACCCCCGTCGCGACCTATGACGGCGCGACCGGCCGCTTCGTCAGCCGTAGCGGCGATCCCGCTGTGGCGATCAATACGGCCGGCGTGATGCTGGGCCTGCACCTCGCCACCTTCGCGGGCATCGCGCTGCGGTGGGCCTATTTCGTGATGGGACTGACCGGCGCCGCGATGGTCGGCACCGGCCTGCTGCTGTGGACCGCCAAGCGGCGCAAGCCGGGTGCGGCACCCTTTTTCGGGCTGAAACTGGCCGAGCGACTGAACATCGCGGTCATCGCCGCCTTCCCGGCGGGCATGGCCGCCTATCTGCTCGCCAACCGCCTGATCCCCGCCGCCATGGAGGGTCGCGCCGACATGGAAGTGTCGGCAATGTTCTGGACCTGGGGCCTGCTCGCGCTCGTCCAACTCGGCCTGCCCGCCCGGCGCGCCTGGACGGCGCTGTTCGGCATCGCCGCCGCCTTCTGGGCCGCCATTCCGGTGGCCAACGCGCTGACCACCTCGCGCTGGCTGGTCCCCTCGCTGCTCGACGGCGACCGGCTGTTCGTCGCCTTCGACCTGTCTTGCCTCGCCATCGGTATCGGCTTTGCCGTCGCCGCCCGCGTCAGTGCCCGCCCCGCCCCCAAAACGCCCGGCCGTTCGCGCCGGTCCATGGAGCCTGCTCATGCTTGATACGATCGTCCTTTGCTTCGTCGGCTTCTGGCTGCTCGCGGCCGGGTCCTATCGCCACGCCAAGGAGGCGGGGACGCACCATGATGCGCGGTTGCGCATGGGCCTGAAGCTGCTCGGCGGTGCGGTGCTGCTGCTGGCGCTGTCGTCCTGTGGCACGGCGGTCACGGGCGAGCGGATCGTGCGCATGTTCGGTGCGGCCTCGATCGCCGGGGTCGCGCTCAACCTGATCCTGTCGGTGCGGGGGCGCGCGGCCTTTGCCCCCTTGCGCGCGGTCAACCGGCTTGTGGGTCGAACACGGACCAGCCCGTCCGCTGCACCAGCCGTTCGAGCGCCAGCGTACCAAGCTGCGAATTCCCGCGCGCGTTGAGGCCGGGCGACCAGACGGCGATCGAGGCCCGGCCGGGCACGATCGCCAGGATGCCGCCACCCACCCCCGACTTGCCCGGCAGGCCAACGCGAAAGGCGAACTCGCCCGACCCGTCATAATGGCCGCAGCTCATCATCAGCGCGTTGATGCGCCGCGCCCGCTGCGGTGACACGACCGAGCGGCCCGTGCCCGGATGGAGGCCCCGCGCCATCAGGTAGCGCCCCGCCAGCGCCAGCTGCCGACAGCTCATCGCCAGCGCACAGAAGTGGAAATAGACGCCCAGCACGCGCTCGACGGGGTGATGCAGATTGCCGAAGGCGCGCATGTAATGGGCCAGCGCCTGGTTGCGGTGGCCCGTCTCCATCTCGGCTTGCGCCACGGCGGCGTCGATGACGATGTCGTCCTCCCCCGCCAGCGCGCGGACGAAGCGCAGCATTTCGCCGATCGCCTCGCGCGGCTCGTATCCGCCGAGCAGCACGTCGGCGACCACGATCGCGCCCGCATTGATGAACGGATTGCGCGGGATGCCGCTTTCGGTCTCCAGTTGCACGATCGAGTTGAATGCGGTCCCGGACGGCTCGCGCCCCACCCGCCGCCAGAGCTGGTCGCCGACTGCGCCCAGGGCCAGGGTCAGCGCGAAGACCTTGGAGATGCTCTGGATCGAAAAACTGTCCTCGGCATCGCCCGCGAGATGGCACTGGCCGTCCGCCTCGACGATGGCGATGCCGAAGCGACGCGGGTCGATGCCCGCCAGCGCGGGGATATAATCGGCCGGTGTGCCCCGGTCGGGCGCCTCGGCCATCTCGGCGGCGATATCGGCAACGATCGCGGACAGGTCCATGACGCTCGTCGTGCCGCGCCGGCCCTGCTTTGTCGAGCCGCCGCGAACCCGTCACAAAATGCCGCTAGGGAGCCTTCGCTTCCTCCCAAAGCATCCAAACGGACCGACAGCATCATCATGCGCGACAGGGATACCGCCCCGCCCGCCCCCGGGTTCTGGACGCTCGCCAGCGTCGAGGGCTGGGAGCGATTCGCGATTCAGGGGGCGAAATCGTTGCTGACGCTGTTCCTCGTGACCGATTTGCTGGCCCGGGGCGGGGGCACGATGCTGGGCATGGCGCGGCTGCGTGCCGCGATCGAGGGCGTGACCGGCGCACATGGCGACATCGCCTTCGCGTCTCAGCTTTATGGGCTGTACGGCGCACTAACCTATCTGGTCCTGCCGCTCGGCGGATGGATCGCGGATCGCAGCGGGCAGCGACGGCGCGCCATGTATGTCGGGGCGGCGTTGATGACGTTGGGGCTGCTGGCGCTGGCCAGCCGCAGCTGGGCGCTGCCGGGTCTGGCATTCCTGATCGGCGGCATCGGCCTGCTCAAGGGCAATCTGGCCGCCGAAGTGGGCGCCTTGCGGGGCGGTTCGGGCAGCGAGCGCCTCTATGCGGCCTATCTGGCCTTCCTCAATGGCGGCGCGCTATTGGGGCCGCTGATCGGCGGATGGCTGGCGCTTCGGGTCGGTTTCGCCGCCGCCTTTGTCGCAATGGCGGGCAGCATGATCGCGGCGATCCTGATCCTGCGCACGGCGCAGCCCGTCCGCCTCGTTGAGGTTCCCGTGACGGACCGCCATGGCACCGACTGGCCGCGCGTCATTCTGGCCATTGTCGCCGTGACCCTATGCTTTTGTGCCTATGAGCAGTTGACCAATATGGTGCTGCTCTGGGCGGAGGAGCGCGTTGACCTGACCATCGCCGGGCTGACCGTCCCGTCCAGCTGGCTGGCAGCGATGGACGGGCTGTTCACCATCGCGCTGGCGATGATCGCGTATAGGGTCTGGCCGCGCCTGCCCCATGAGCCGGATCCCGCGCTCAAGCTGGTCGCCGGGGGGATTGCGATCGCGCTGGCCTATGGCCTGTTGGCATGGCTGTCGGGTGCGGCGGGGGCGATCGGGCTGGGTGGGCCAATCTGTGTGACCGCGCTGCTCTCGCTCGGCGTCGTACTGTCCTGGCCCTCGGCGCTGGCGATCGTCGCCGCCGCCGCACCCCCGTCACGGCGCGGGCTGATGACCGGGCTGTTCTATCTCCATGGCTTCGTCGCGCACCTCGTCGTGGGCGAGCTGGGCGCACTCTATCCCCGCATGGCGCAACCGCATTTCTGGGCCATTCACGCCGCATTCGCGCTGGCGGGCGCGGCCGTCGCCCTCATGATCCCGCGCGGTCAGGCGACCACCACCTCCACCCCGGCCAGCGCCCCGGCATAAGCGGGCGACAGGGGCGCGTCGGTCACCAGCATCGCCACCGCGTCGAGCGCGGCGACCTGGATCGTGCCGGGGCGATCGAACTTGCTCTGGTCGGCGGCGATCAGGGTGCGGCGCGCGCGGGCGATCATCATCCGGCACACCGCCGCCTCGCCCGCGTGATAGTCGGCGAAACCATGGTCGAGATTGACCGATTCCACCGACAATATGGCCAGCGCAGGCGTGAACATGCTCAGGAAATCGCGCGCGGTGGCGTCGAAACAGGCGCGATACTCGTAATCCATCTCGCCGCCCGCCAGCATGATGCGATTGTCGTTGCGGCCGCCCAGTTCGGCCGCGACGCCCACCGCATTGGTCACGACGGTCAGCCCCTGATGATCGCGAAGCGCGCGCGACACATAATGACCGGTGGTGCTGGCATCGATATAGATGGTTTGCCCGTCGGCCACGAGCTGCGCGACGGCGGCGGCGATCCGCTGCTTGGCTTCGGCATGGCGCTGCAGCCGGGTGGCGAAGGAACCCTCGGTCTCCACCTTGGCGATCCGCACCGCGCCGTGCGCCCGCACCACCGTTCCGGACGCCTCCAGGACGCGCAATTCGCGCCGCACCGTCTCTTCGGACACCGACAGCGCCTCGGCCAGCTCGCCGATGCCGCGAAACCCGCCTTCCCCAAGTAACGCCACGATCTCATGCTGGCGGCGCTGGCGTTTCATCATGTCTTGCGGATCCTCTCGTTCCGGCCATGCTAGCGTGCGACCATTCGGTCAGGAACCCCACACAAAACCGCCGACGGCGCGAGCGAACGCACCGTCGGCGCAGGAGCGGTCCGGCGCCCATGGGGGCGGGCGCCGGATCGGGGAGGGGTAAGGTCAGAAGGCGTAGGTCAGGTTGAGCATGTAGATGCGGCCCGTCTCGACATAGCCGCCCTTGCGGTCGTTCGAGAGGTACGCCTTGCGCTCGCTGGTCGTCGCCCAATAGCTGTGTTCGTCGAACAGGTTCTGCACCGACGCGCCGACCGTCAGGCCCGACGGCAGGACATAGTTGACGATCAGGTTCGAGATGGTCGTCGGCTGGATATAGGTGTCCGGGCGGCTCGAACGCAGATCGTACAGCCGGTCGCCGGTGTAGTTGTAGTTCCACTCCGCCGACAACGGGCCATGGGCATAGAACAGCGCGGCGTTGTACATGATCTTGGGCGCCTGGGTCATGCGCTGATCGCGCATCTGACCGTTGACGAACACCCGGGCATTCGCGCGCTGCACCGTGACATTGGCTTGCAGCCCGAGCCCGTCGAGCAGCCCCGGCAGACCTTTGAGCGAGTAACGCCCGAACAGTTCGACGCCATAGATCTTGCCGGTCGCATTGGTGGTCAGGCTCGACACCTCGACCCCGCCCTGCTGTTCCGACTGCGGATTGCCCCAGATATTATAGTCGCCGGTCGCGTTGGTGGTGCCGGTCGCGAACAAGACGTGGTTCAGATCCTTGTAGAAGGGGCTGATCGAGAAGAAGTCGGTGCCCTGCCCCTTATACTCGACCGAGGCGTCGTAATTCCACGAGGTCTGCGCGTTCAGATTGGGGTTGGGAATAAAGACCCCCGTCACCTCGCCCAGATCGTTGCGTGACACCTGCGTCGGGCCGAGCAACAGGTCGAAGGCCGGCCGCGAATAGCTTTTGCGGATCGAGGCGCGGACCACCATGTCGTCATTGGGGCGGTAATTGGCGATGACACTGGGCAGCCACATGTCATAGTTGCGGCTGGAGGTGGCGAAGCGGCCGGTGTCGTTGCCCTGGTCCTGCCAATAGGTGCCCTTGAAGCGGTTATATTCGTAGCGCACGCCAGGCACGACCTGAAGGTCGCCGAACTGCATCGTCGCCATCACATAGCCCGACAGCCGGTTCTCCCGCCCGTCGAGGCGGTTTTCCTTCAGCTTGACCGGATCGAGCCCGGCAATCTTGGGGGTCGACAGGCGCGCGACCTGATCCTCGATGTAGCGGGTATCGATCAGGAAGATCGGCACCTGCGCCGCGCCGTTCATGAACCCGCCGAGCATCCGGCCGGGCAGCGTCATCAGACCCGGACCCGTCGCGGCATAGCGCGGCGAGGCCGAACCGTCCGCATTGGGGAAGGTATATTGCAGCGCGCCATCGTCACCCAGGGCATTGGCATAACGCTTGGCATCCTCGACCTTGGCGCCCGCCGAGATCGACACCAGGCCCTGGTCGGCATGATGCCAGGTCGTGTCGAACTGCCCCTCCAGGCGGCGCTCCCAGGTGTTCTCGAACTGCTGGGTGACGTACCACTGTTTTAGCTTGGTCAGGTCGGTCAGATAGGCACGCGCCGCGTCGGTTAGCACGACCTGCGGGAAGGTCCGCTGGCCGATCGAAGTGACCATCCGGTAATTGGCGACGCCCATATTGTTGGCGGTGCCGATATAGGGCGCGCCGGCAAAGCCCGACTGGATCCGCAAGGGATAATCCTGGGTGCCCCGCGAATAGGCGCCGTGATAGTCGAAGGTGAAGTCGCCCGAGCGGGTCTGGCCGCCGATCTTGCTCGTCACCAGCGTCTGATTGCTATGCTCGGTGCGGAAATAATCGGTCGCGGTCAGGCCGTAATCGGCGCGGTAGCCGGCGGCATCATACGAGCCGTTATTGGGGTTCGGATTGATCTGAGAGGGCGCGAGGCTGGTCTGGCGCAGCGCGGTCTGGTCCATCCAGCTCTTGAGATTGTACTGGCCATAGGTCGAGTGCCAGTAAAGGTCGGTCGTCTCCCCCTTCCAGTCGAGGTTCAACGTTCCGCCCAGCCGCTGGATACGGTTGCGGAATGCCTGCCACTGGACACCGCGCGCAAACAGATTGTCCAGATTGTCGCGGATCATGCCCGGGATATTGTTGTTATACTTCTCCCAGTCATGCTGGACCGCGGTGGATTCACCCAGCACATGCTTCAGCCCGTAATAGGCCGAGGCATAGACGCCGAAATCCCCGAAGCGCTGCGCCGTCTCGACCTGGGCGACACCGCCCCAGGGGTCCTCGCCCCGCGCCGCCGCACGGCCCGCGACCTGGCCCTGAAGGCGGATCTGGCTGCGATGATTGGGCAGGTCGAAGGCGGTGATCGGCACCATGTCGATGATGCCCGCAATCGCGTCGCCATCGTATCTGGCGGTCGGCGCCTTGTCGACGCGCACCGTCTGGAGCGAGAAGGGCGACAACAGGTTCATCGAGATGGCACGGGTGCGCGCATCGGTCTGTGCCAGCCGCACGCCGTCGAACGAATAGGCGTTGTACGAGGTGTCGAGACCGCGGATCGAGACATATTGCGCCTCGCCGGTGGCGGCCGCGTTGCGCGACTGGTCGACCGAGGCGCTGATCCCCGGCAGCCGCGTCAGCAGGTCCGCCAGATTCTGCTGCGGCTGAAGGCGCAGTTCCTCACCCGACACGACCGTGGCGAGCGACTGGCTGCGCAGCTGTTCGTCCTGCGCATCGACCACCGCCTGACGATGGCCCTTGACGACCACATCCTCGCCAACCTGCGGATCGGCCGAAGCGATCGCCGGTTCGTCGCCGGCCACGACCGGATCGGCGGCGAATGCGGGTGCGGCGACAAGCAAAATGGCGGCGGTGCCGCACAACAGGCGCACGACATGCGCCCGCTTGGACGAAGCGGTCATGATATTCCCCCTGGGTCAATTCTGATGGCGACGCCCCCCGGGCGCCTTCGACGGCTCCGCTAGGGATGCCCTGTGACAATCCGATGACTTATTGACCGACTTTTGATGACTTTGGAAATTTCTTGGCTTCCCAACTCACGACGCAGATGGGATCGGCGAGCAATGTCACAGTCCTGACCCGAAATCGGTCCAAAGCCGCGCGATGATCGCTCTCCCCCGCCACCTGCGCGCGCCGCTCGCCCTGTTTGTCCTTGCCATGCTGGCGGTGCCGGTCACCGCGCAGAGGGCTCCTGCGCCCAAGGGTCTGATTCTCGACCGGGTGGTGGTGCTGATGCGACACGGCGTCCGTGCGCCGCTGGATGGCGAAGTTCCGCACGGCACCCGCACCGCCAAGCCCTGGCCGACCTGGACCACGCCGGAAAGCGAGTTGACCCCGCACGGCGCCGAAGCGCTCGCGGCCGAGGCACGCGCAGACCGCGCCGACTGGATCGCGCGCGGCCTGTTGTCGCAGGGCTGCCCCGCCCCCGGCAGCATCCGCATCTGGACCAACAGTTCCTCGCGCACCATCGCGAGCGGCGAGGCCTATGCCCGGGGTCTTGCCCCCGGTTGCGCGGTGCCGGTCGATCACAAGCCGCTAGGCCAGGCCGATCCGCTGTTCGAGCCGCTGCGCGCCCGTGCCACGCATTTCGATGCAAAGGTGGCGGTGGCGGATATCGACCGCTTTACCGGCGGCATGGACGCGCTGGTCGCGCGCCACCGCCCTGCCCTGCAATTGCTGAATCAGGTGCTGGGCTGCGACGATCCCAAGGGCTGCGATCCGGCAGGACCGGCACGGCTGACGCCTTCGGCGGATGGGCATGGCATCGACCTCACCGGGCCGATCCGCACCGCCTCGGGCACCGCGCAGGTGCTGTTGCTGCAATATGCCGAAGGGCTGTCGCCCTCGGTCGGCGGGCTGCCGGTCGATAGCGCCGTGCTGGCGCGGCTGGGCACGGTCCATGCCGCGCTGTTCGACGTCTATTCGCGCTCGCCCTATATGGCCGCGCACCAGTCGGCGGCGTTCGGGCGGCACATGATCGACGCCCTGACGCGGCGGGACGGCACGACGCTCGACATGCTGGTCGGGCACGACACCAACGTCACCGCGCTCGCCGCCCTGCTCGGCTTCGATCTGGTGGCGCCGGGCTATGCGACCAATGACGCAGCACCCGGCGGGGCGATCATGATCGAACGCTGGCATGACGCGAAGGGCCGCGCCTTCGTCACCGTCCGCTATCGCACCCAGTCGCCTGAACACATCCGCGCCCATGCCGCCGCCGTCTCGATCCGGCCGGTGCAGGTGCGGGGTTGCCCGGTCGATGCGCCCTGTCCGCTCGACGCGTTCGTCCGGCTGTTCCGTGAAAGGCTGGCCCCGCTGGCGGAGTAGGACTTGCCACCGCGCTTTTGCCCGGTAGGGCGAATGCGATCACGGTTTGGAAAATATCGATGAGCCTGCACCTGCTTCTGGTCGAGGACGACGCCACCTACGCCCATGGGCTCGCCGCCGACCTGATCGGGCTGGGCCACCGGGTTGAACACGTCTTCGACGGGCGCTTGGCCCTCGCCGCGATCGACCGAGAGCAGTATGACGCGGTGATCCTGGACCGGATGATGCCGCGCCTGGACGGACTGTCGGTGGTCGAGATGCTGCGCGCCAGCGGCATCACCGTGCCGATCGTCATGCTGACCGCTCTATCCATGGCCTCAGACAAGGTCGACGGGCTGGAGGCCGGCGCGGACGATTATGTCGTCAAACCGGTCGATCCGCACGAACTGATCGCGCGCGTCCAGGCGGTGATCCGGGGGCGCCGCTGGACGGCGAGCGAAAGCGACACGATCCGCGCAGGCGACATCGTGGTCAGCCCGATCAGCTTTCGCGCCTGGCGCGCTGGCCAGCCGATCACGCTGGCCAATCTGGAACTGAAGCTGCTCGCCGAACTGGCGCGCCATGCGGGCGAGGTGTTGACCCGCGCGATGCTGATCGAGCGGGTCTGGGGCTATGATTTCGAGCCCGAGACCAACATCGTCGACGTCTATATCCGGCGGTTGCGAATGAAGCTGACCGAACAGGGCGGCGCCGATCCGATCGAAACGGTGCGCGGGATCGGCTATTCGCTGAAACCATGATCGGGGCCGCGATCCGCCGTCTGTCGCTGCGCGGGCTGACCGTCGGTGTCCTGGCCCTGTTCCTGATCGCGACGGTGGCCACCGGCATCTCGATCCTGACCGCCAACCGGGTCACGGTCGCGCGCGCGGTCGACCGCCGGATCGCGGTCGTCGCCGATCTGGTGCTGGAGCGCGATGCAGGCGAGACGCGACTCCCTACCCCCTTGCTGCTCACGCGGATCGCGGCCCTGTCGGGCCAGCGCGACACCGGCGATATCGGGCTGTTGCTGCTGGGGGCGGACAACCAGCGGCTCGGCGGCAATATCGCGCCGCGCTTCACCCTGCCGATGGGCTGGTCCGACCTGCGCCGGCGCGACGGGATCATCGGCCTGTCGCATGGGCGTGCGCTGGTCCGCGACGCGGGCGAAGGACGGCGGCTGGCGGTGGTGGCCGAAACCGAGCCGTTCGACAGCTATCGCGCGGCACGGACGCGCATCTACCTGATCGGGTTCGGCTCGATCATCCTGATCGTCATCGGTGGGGTCGTCGCCTTTTCGATGCTGGTCGGCCGCCGGATCGGCGACCAGCGCGCCACGGTCGAGGCGATCATCGCCGGGGATATTCGCCACCGCGTCCCCGTGAGCGGATCCGACGACGAGTTCGACCGCCAGGCCGCCGCCTTCAACCGGATGCTCGACCGTATCGCCGAGTTGATGGAGGCGATGCGCGGCCAGTCCAACGACATCGCGCATGACCTGCGTACGCCCTTGTCGCGGCTGCGGGGACAATTGGCGCACATGGTCGCGGACGCCCGGGATCCCGTTCAGGCCGAGCGCGCCAGCGCCGCGCTGGCCCAATGCGACGCGCTGCTCGCCATGTTCGCCGCGCTGCTGCGCATCGCCGAGATCGAAACGCGCCAGCGCCAGGCGGGGTTCGCGCGCTTCGACCTGTCCACACTCGTCCGCGACACCGCATCGATGATGATCCCGGTCGCCGAGGATGCAGGGCGTCGTCTGGGCGTGGACGTGAATATCGTGGTCCCGGATTTCACCGGCGACCGGCAGTTGCTGACCCAGGCGCTGGTCAACCTGATCGGCAATGCAATCAAATATGGCGGCGACACAATCACCGTATCACTCGACGCCAGCGAAGAGGGCGTGAGCTTGCACGTCGTCGATAACGGCCCCGGCATCGCGCCCGAGGATCGCTCCCAAGCGCTGCGCCGCTTCGGGCGACTGGATACCGCGCGGGAAGCGGCAGGAGGACATGGCCTGGGCCTGCCGCTGGTCGAGGCGATCGCGCGATTGCATCGCGGACGCCTGACGCTGGGCGATGCCGCGCCGGGCTTGGGGGTGTCGCTGATCCTGCCGAGGCGATAGGGCGGAGCGGCATGAGATGAATTCGCCCACCCCCCTTCAGGGGAGGGGCTTGCATCAAGCCGATGCCATGGCATCACAATCCACAGCAGAGCGACATTCCTCCCTTCCGAAAGCTCCAAACAAAAAGGGCCGCCCCGAAGGACGGCCCTGAAGTTTGGGGTATCCCGTCAGGATCAGAAGCGGACCGTGCCTTCCAGGCCGATGGTGCGCGGCGGGTTGAAGTTGCCGTAATCGCCCAGCGTCGTCGCATTGGCCGCCGAGCGGCGATAGATGAAGGTGTTGTTGAGCAGGTTGCGGCTCCACAGCGACAGCGTCATCTTCGTGCCGCCCTCGGTCAGCGGCAGATCGGCAAGCGCGATGCGGCCGTTCATGACAAAGGTCTTATCGGTGCGCGTCGTCTCGTTCTGGAAGCTGTACGACGGGTCGGCATAGTTGGCGTCCAGGTGGAAACGCACCTTGGCCTCGGAGCCCGCCAGCGGCACTTCATAGTCGGCATAGGCCGAGGCGGCGTTGCGCGGGGTATAGACCACGAACACCTGGGTCAGCGCGTTGCCCAGGAACGGGTTCGGGGTCAGCGGCACATTGGTATAGGTGTAGGCATAGGATGCGCCGAGCGTCATCCCCTCGACCGGGTTGGTCGTGATGTCCGCCTCGATCCCGCGAATCTTGGACGTGCCCGGCGCATTGCGGGTTTCCTCGGTATGCAGATTATAGGTCGGGCTCGCCGGGTTGGTGTCGACATTGTCGAAGTCGATCTGGGTCCCGGTGCGGTCCATGATATAGCCCGCCAGGTTCAGGCGGACGCGGTGCTTGAACAGGTCCATCTTCGACCCGATCTCATAGGACTTGACCGCTTCGGGACCAAAGGCGGCGAAGGTCTGCGACCGGTCATTGGCGCCGCCCGCACGATAGCCGGTCGAATATTTGGCATAGAGATGGATCGTGTCGGTCGCGTCGAATGCCGCCGTCACCATCGGATCGAACCGGTTGTTGTCGAAGGTGAAGGGGAAGTTGGTCGACTTGCCCTGCACCAGATACAGCGTGCCGTTGCGCTTGTCGTGGGTGTAGCGACCGCCCAGCGTCAGGTGGAAGGCATCGAAGCCCGCCGGGGTATAAGTGGCCTGCGCGAAGGCGGCATAGCTATAGGCGCGTGCGAAGCTGCCTCGCTGGAGGAAGAACGACCCCGGCGCCCAGCCCTGGTTGCCCGAACCGATGGCCCCCAGCGCCGTCTGCGACACGATGGTGTAGCCGGTGCCGTCCGCATTCCACTGGTTGGTCGACGGCGTCGCGGCCACTTCGCGGGCGTTTTCGGTGAAGTAGAACAGGCCCGCCACGTAATCGAGCTGCGGCAGGCTGCCCACCGCCTGGAACTCCTGGCTGAACTGGTGCTGCTGCATGAAGGACAGGCTGTAGCGGCTGAACTTGCTGTTCGGCAGGAACACGGTGCGGTGTGCGCCGCCCGAATTGTCCCATTGGTCGGTCGATACGCCGCGCCATGCGGTGATCGAGCGCAGTTCGAGCCCTGGCGCGACGTCATAGTTCAGCTTGGCCGAGAAGCCGTGGGTGCGATCGACGCTATATTGCTGCGGCACGCCGATATCGGCGGTCTTCATGCGGTCGTCGCCCGACACGACGACCAGCGGCGACAAGGGGGCGATGGTCCCGGCGGGCAGCTTGCCGCCATTGGCGTTGATCTGCGCGATCGTCGCGACGGGAAGGCCGCGCGGGTTGTAGTTGATCAGCTGGCTATAGAACGGCGTGTTCTCGTCCTTGGCCTGGTCATAGGACAGCTCGGCCGAGAAGCCGTCCACCGGCTTCCAGACGGCGGCGACATGGCCACCCGCACGGTTGTATGCGCCCCAACCCACGCTGCCCGGCAGCGGGTTCTTCACGAACGGATCTTGGTGCTGGATCACGCCGTCCAGCTTGACCGAGATGTTGTTGAACTCGGGCAGGTTGATATGCGCGGCGGTGTTGTATGCCCCGTAATTGCCAAAGCCCGCGGTCAGCGAGCCGCCGAACTTGCCGGTCGGCTTGGCGGTGACGATCGACAGCGCGCCGCCCTCGGTGTTGCGGCCGAACAGCGTGCCCTGCGGGCCGCGCAGCACTTCCACGCGCTCGATGTCGAACAGCGCGGCGTTCAGGCCCTGCGAACGCCCCAGATACACGCCGTCGAAATAGACGCCGACGCCGGTGTCGCGCGCCGTCTGGTTCTGGTCGAACGGCACGATGCCGCGGATACCCACGGTCAGCGCCGACTGGCGCGCCTCGAAGGTCGCGACGCGCAAGCTGGGCACGGTGCCATCGGCCAGGTCGAGCAGGCTCTGGACGTGGCGGTCCTTCAGGACAGTCGGGTCGATGACTGAGATCGCGATCGGCGTCTTTTGAAGGCTGGTCTCGCGCTTGGTCGCTGTGACGACGATGTCCTTCAGTTCGCCGGAGTCGGTGGCGGGATCGGCCGCCGCCGGGGCCGCCGGGGCCGGATCGGCGGCAGGCTTGGTGTCGGCGGCAAAAGCCGGCGTGGCAGCGAGCGCCAGAAGCGCGGAACCGCCCAGCAGCGCGGCGCGAACGAAATTGGTGTTCATGGTGGTTATTATCCCTATCCCCCGATCGACCTTCCGGTCGTCGCTGGCCGCGCGGATAGGGGCGCTCCAAGAAGCTGGTGTTACCTTTCCATGACCGGTCCGGACTTGTTCATTTCATCTCGGTTTCATCTTTGGCGGGTACAGGCTGCGCCGTCGTTCCGCCCTGACGCACCAGCTCCATCTTCTGCGGCACGGTTCCGATCTCGATCCCCCGCTGGCGCAAGGCGGACAGGAGCGCCAGCAGCACCGCGCTGCGTGCGCCATAGGCCGCACGCGGGCTGGCGACATGGGCGAAGCAGTTGAACCGGATGCGCCCGTCGGCGATCGAGTCGATGAAGGCGGCGGGGGCCGGATCGGCCAGCACCGTGTCCTCGGCGGTGAAACAGCTCAAGACGATGCCACGCACCACCTCGGCATCCTCCTCGATCGGGATCGAGAACTGGATCTGGATGCGCCCCAGCGGCCCTGCCAGCGTCTTGTTGAGCACCGACTTGGTGATGAGTTCGGAATTGGGGACGATCAGCGTAGAATGGTCGGGCAGCTCGATCTCGGTCGAGCGGACGCTGATCCGCTTCACATCGCCCTCGTCGGTGCCGACCCGGATCAGGTCGCCGATCTTGATCGGTCGCTCGGCCAACAGGATCAGGCCGGAGACGAAATTCTGGGTGATCGCCTGAAGACCGAAACCGATGCCGACCGACAAAGCGGACAGTAGGAGCGCGATCCGCTCGACCCCGATCCCCAGCGACGCCAGCGCCCAGATGACCGCCAGGGCGATACCGATATAGCGCGCGACCAGACTGACCGAGTTGCGCCCCGACCCGTCAAGGTCGGTGGCAGGCAGATAGCGTTGTTCCAGCCAGCGCATGAAGGCGCGTACCAGCGCCAGTCCGACGAACAGCACCACCAAGCCGCGCAGGATCGCGCCGGGCGAGATCCAGACATTGCCGACCTTGATCCCGTCGGCGACGCTGGCGATCTGATCGAAGATGGCGCCCGGATCGCCGCTCGCGCCGAATGGCTTGAGCAGCACGCCCAGCGCGAGCAGGACGAGCGCCAGCCTTATCATGCCCGACAGGACCAGCCCGAACTGATCGATCATGCTGCCGCGCACGCCCAGCGCACCGGTCAAGGTCACGCCGACCTTGCTGTCACGCACGAAGATGCTGGTAGCGATATCGTCGGCGGCGACCAGCATCAGATAGAGCGCTGATCCGAGCAGCACGGTCCATCCGATCATCAGCGATACGAACCAGCTGAACCAGATATAGCCGATCAGCAGCGCCAGCCCCGCGACCCCGACCGCGATCCAGGCGATGAGCGTCGCGATGCTCAGCCCTGCGCTGACCCCGACATGGGTCGCCTCTCCGGCTTGCGCGGCGCGGCGTGCGCGCAACTGGCCGAGCACCACCAGCGTCGCGACGATCAGCAGCAGGTGGAGCAGTGCCTCGACCGCCTGGGTGGCGATCACCGCGCTGCGGCTGCTACCGATCGCGCCCTCGAAATATCCGACCATCGCGGTCGTGAAGGTCAGCAGCGTCAGCACCCAGGACAAGGGGCGCAGGCGCTGAGCGGTTTCGTCTTCGAGCGGCGCGATCCGCCACGAGGGCTGGCTGCGCATCAGGACGGCGCCCGTTACCGCCGCCGTGAACCCCGCCACGCCCGAGGCGAAGACGAAGCCGTCGAGGAAACTCGTCCAGCGCTGCGGCAGCAGTCCCGCCCAGCGCAGCCCCTGGACCAGGATGAAGGCGGCGGCGAGCGGGCAGAGCGTGCCCACCGCCACCCGCCAGAAGGTATAGGCCGACCGCCGCACCCGGCTGGGCGGCGCCTCGGCGATCAGGCGGCGCTGCGCCAGTCGGTGCGCGCCCACCCGCACCGGGCCGATCAGGACGATCGCCAATGCCAAGCCCAGTAGCGCCTGCCACGGGATGCCGCCGCGCCATTGCGCCGCGATCTGCTCGCCGCCTTGTTTCAGGAACAGCCCCACCCGGCGCCCGTCGCGCGGCGCCTGTTCCAGAACGATGCTCCAAAAGGCCGGGCTGAGCGGCGATGGCGTCTTGGTCGACAGCTTTTCATTGAACTGCGCGGCCTGGCTCTGGTCGATCTCGTCGATCAGCTGCCCCGCCTCGACCCCCGCCAGTCGCCCGCGCTTGATCGCGGCGTCCAGCGTGGCGCGCAGCGTCGCCAGGGCCTTGCGCTGCGCGACCAGCTCGGGCGCCTCGACCTCGCCCGGCGTCGGCGTACCCAGCCCGGTGATCCGGGCGTTGACCAGCGCCAGCTGTGCGGACAGGTCGGATACCGCCTGATCGGTCGCGTCCTTGGCACCCTGCGCCCGGTCGCGCAGCCCCCGCCGGTCTTCGTCATCTACCCGCGCGTCGAGCGCCCGGTCGACGGCGCGCACCTCCACCTCGGCCTGAGCGATGCGGGTCGCGGAGGCGGCCGCCGGATTGCTTTGCGCCGACACCGGCCCGCCCGTCGCGACCAGCCCGATCATGGCGCATGACAGCAGGATCAGACGCATGATGGCGCGCGGGAACGAAAAGGATGCGGACATGGACCGGGCCGTTGTTGCAGATAGGTGGGTCATAGCCCCGCTCCGCCCGTCAGGCGAGAGCCGCACAGGGCGGCGCGCCGCTCGATCCATCCCCCGCATTTGCCAGTTGGTCCGAAATCGTGTGTATCGGGGAGCCCGCACCGGCCGGGATCGTTGATGACGATCGGACAGTTTCGCGCATGACTGAACTCACTTCCCTCCAGGGACAAACGCCCCTGTCCGCCCCCCCGCTGGGGCCGCTGCCGCATGATTCGCATGTGCTGGCGGGGATCAACCGCATCCTTCAGGAGGCCCTGCGCGCCTCGACCGAGGAGGAGCTGGGGCAGCTGTGCCTGGCGGTGGCCGAGGACCTGACCGGCGCGGCGTTCAGCTTTTTCGGCGAGCGGGGCGGTTCGGACGACCGGCTGGACCATATCGCGATCAGCGAGCGTGGCTGGGCCGCCTATACCGGCAACGATCCTCATTTCGTCAAGCGCGAGCTACCCGGCGGCATGAAGATCCACGGGATTTTCGGCCAGGTGATCCTTCAGGATCGCAGCATGATCGTCAACGATCCCGCCAACCATCCCGACCGGGTGGGCACGCCGGACGGGCATCCGGCCTTGCGCAACTTCCTGGGCGTGCCGCTGCGCCGCGATGGAGAGACCTTCGCGATGTTCGCGCTGGGCAACCACCCGACCGGCTTTACCGAGCGGGAGCGCGCCATTGCCGAGGAACTCGCCCCCGCCATCGTCCAGGCGCTGCTGCGCAAGCGGGCCGAGGTCGCCTCGCGCGCGAGCCAGCGGCGGCTGCTGAGCCTGATCGAGGGAATACCCCAGCTCGTCTGGACCGCGACGCAGGGCGGCCATTGGACCTGGGCCAGCCCGCAATGGGTGGAGATGACGGGGCTGAGCGTCGAACAGAGCCTGGGCCATGGCTGGCTGGCCGCGGTCCATCCCGACGATCGCGACGCGGCACGGCGATTCTGGGAGGGAGCGGGCGAGCGCGGCAATCTCGCGATGGAGGGACGGCTGCGTCATGTACAGACCGGCCGCTATCGGTGGTTCAAGACGCGTGCGACCCCGGTACGCGACGATCATGGTACGATCGTCGAATGGTTCGGCACTTCGACCGACATCGACGCGCTGCGCCGGCTGCGCGAACGGCAGGAAACCCTGGTCGCCGAACTGCAGCACCGGGTCCGCAACATCCTGACCATCATCCGCTCCATCTTCACCCGCACGGTCGACAGCGGCGGACCGATCGACGAAATTGCGGACCATTTTCGCGGACGGCTCGACTCGCTGGCCCGCACCCAGCTCGTCGCGACCCAGAGCCGATCAGGCCGGGTCGACCTGGAAAATCTGATTCGGGACGAGCTTCTGGGCGTCGGCGCCATCGAGGATGACCGGCTTTCGATTCAGGGGCCGGACGTCTCTTTGCCCGCGGATACGGCCGAAACCATGGGCCTGGCGATCCACGAATTGACCACCAACGCGCTCAAATATGGGGCATTGCGCCACCCTGCCGGACGGTTGTCCATCGCTTGGGCGATTGAACTTAAATCAAATAGCAAATGCGAACTGATTGTAAAATGGGACGAAACAGGTGTACCAGCGATGCCGGTCCCGCCTGTTCGTCATGGATTCGGGACCGAGCTGATCCGCGAGGCCCTTCCTTATGGTCTGGGCGCACGGACCAGATTGGAATTTCGCGGTGGCGGCGTCCTGTGCGTGATAACGATACCATGGATCGCAGATGATGCCGCGCCACTGAACCGGAGCACCGAGGGATGAACCGCCGATCGCCGCTGGCCGACAAGCGTATCCTTGTGGTTGAGGACGAGTATTTCATCGCCCGCGACCTGGAACGGGCGCTGCAGGCGGCTGATGCGATCGTGGTCGGCCCCGTCGCCACACTCGAACAGGGCCTGGACCTGGCCGAGAGCCAGACGCTCGACGCGGCGGTGCTCGACGTCGATCTGGCGGGCGAGCGCGCCTTCGAGATCGCCGACCGGCTATCGGCACGCGACGTGCCCTGGGCGTTCCTGACCGGCTATGACGAGTGGGCGCTCCCCGCGCCCTATCGATCCGCGTCGATCGTCGCCAAGCCGTTCCAACCCGACCGCATCATCCGCGCGATCGGCGCCCTGATACCCGACAAAGGATGCGCATGACTTCTTTCCCCGCCGCCCTGTCGCCTTCCTCCTCGTCGTCCCCGGCTCGGGGGGGGATCGCCGCTGCCGCGATCCGTCGGCTGACCGCGTTGACCCCGCTGGATGATGCCGACCTGCGCCTGCTCGACGCCGCGGCCGATCGCGCGCTGACCTATCCCTTGCGTCACGCCTTTCAGACGATCGGTCGCCCCATGGCCGATCCGCTGCTGGTGCTGCAGGGCTGGGCCGCACGGGTGCGCATCCTGCCCGACGGGCGGCGGCAGTTCATGAGCTTCTACCTGCCCGGCGACATTATCGGCCCGGCGCATCACGAGCAGCCCATCGCCACCGCGACGGTGGTGGCGTTGACGGAATGTCTCGCGTGCCCCGCCCCCACCGGCCCTGCCGGATCGGGTCTGGCCCAGGCCTATGCCGTCAGCGAGGCGCTGGACGAGGCCTATCTCCTGGGCCGTGTCGTCCAACTCGGCCGGTTGAACGCACAGGAACGGATCGGCGACTTCCTGCTCGAAATCTATGAGCGGCTCTCGCTGGCCGGGCTGACCGTGGGCGGCAGTTTCGAGATGCCGCTGACCCAGGAGATGCTGGCCGACGCGCTGGGGCTGACGCCGGTGCACGTCAACCGCATGATCCAGCAGGCGCGGCGCGACGGCGACCTGATGTGGAAGTCGGGCCGCGTCCTGCTCCGCGATCCCGAGCGTACCGCGCGCACCATCGGGCGGGTGAGTCCGCAAGTGACCGGCACCCAGACCATGGCACAGGCGAGCGCAGGCTAATGTGGTATTTTCCTCCCCTCACAGGGGAGGAAATACTGGGTACGAATAGCCACCACTTCTTCACCGGTTTGATGGCTTTTTGACCTATTCGGCATATTTCACACAGCCGTCATCAATTTTTCGTCAAGCTGACACCTGCCGATCCTAACGCCCCCGCCGAACCGGCAAGAGAGCCGATGGGGGATCAATGACATGTTGACGTTTCGCAGCCTGCTGAAGGCATCGGTTTCGCTTATCCTGGTAACCGGGCCGCTCATCGCCCACGCGCAGGAAGGCGCCACCACCGCCGCCGCCGCCGCTGCACCGCAGGCAAGTGATGCGGGCACCGAGGGCGAGGATATTGTCGTCAACGGCACCTATGCCCGCAGCCTCGCGGCCGGGATCGAAACCAAACGCCGCGCCGCTTACGGCGTCGATTCGATCAGCTCGACCGATATCGGCAAGTTCCCGACACAGAACGTCGCCGAAGCGCTCCAGCTCGTCCCCGGCGTGGCCATCACCCGCCCGCGCGGCGAAGGGCTTTATGTCAGCGTGCGCGGCTTGGGGCCGCAGTTCCAGAATACGTTGATGAACGGCCGCACCATCGCGCTGAACGACCTGATCGAGAATGGCGGCGCGGCCGGACGTCAGTTCCGCTTCGAAATGCTGCCCGCCGAGTTCACCTCCAGCATCGACGTGGTCAAGACCCCGACCGCCGACATGAGCGAGGGCGCGCTGGGCGGCAATATCGACGTCAAGACCTTCCACCCGCTGGAAGTCGGCAACAAGACGACCGTCAACATGCGCGGCACCTACACGACCCAGACCAAGGACGTGCGCCCCAACGTCACCGTGCTGACCAGCGCCAAGAACAGCGACGGCACCTTCGGCATCCTGGCGGGTGCGCAATATTGGGGCAAGACGGTCCGCAACGACCGCTTCATGAATTTCGGCTGGCTGCTCAACCGCTACACCTCGCCGGCGACAGGCGGCATTCCGAGCGGTCTTTATTCGCCGACCCGGACCCGCCCCACCGTCGAAACCGAAGACCGCAAACGCATCTCGGGCATCGTTTCGGCCCAGTGGCAGCCGACGCCCGAGCTTCAGACGACGCTGGACGTCGTCGCGACGCGCCTCGACGTCGCGTATGACGAGTTCGGCCTCGACATCTATCCCGATGACGGCGGCACGGCGGGCGGCCCTCCGGCCCAGATCCAGCCCGGCTATACGGTCGTCGGCGACACCATCACCAAGGCGACGATCAACAATGTCCGCTTCATGGGCACGCGCGAATATAGCCTTAACCGCCACGACCTGCTGACCATCGGCCTGAAGCAGGCCTGGAATCCGGACCGCTGGCACGTCACCGCCAACGTCAACTGGTCGGCGGCGCACAGCTATCATCCCGATTACCGCACCGGCACGGTACGCAGCCGCGCCTATTTCGTCGCGCCGCTGACCTATGACGCCAGCGGCGGCTATCAGACGATGCCGACCTTCACCACGCCGGTCGACGTCACCAACCCGGCCAATTACAAGCTGTTCCAGTTCAACATCGCGCCCAAGGACAGCAAGGACTGGGACTTCTATACGCGCCTCGACGTTGCGCATGATTTCGACGGCTTGCTGTCGAAGCTGGCGGTGGGCGGCGAATATCACTGGCGCAAACGCGATTATTTCCGTCGCGATTACCTGATCGACACCGCGACCAACCAGCCACTGACCAACCTGGGCGCGGGTGCCTATCAGCAGTTGCCCTATGACGACTTCCTGAAGGGGGTCGGCGGCAATGGCTTCCGCAACTGGCTGGTGCCCGTCACCCAGGCCTATGTCGGCGACTTCTTCACGCCGGCCATTCAGGCCCAGCCGATCAACAACGCCGATCGCCGTTCGTCCTTCGTCGTGTCGGAAAAGATCGCGGCGGCTTATTTGCGCGCCGATTACCAGTTCGATGCGGGTAGCGTGCCCGTGACCGGCAATCTGGGCGTCCGCTATGTCCATACCGATCAGGTGGCGAGCGGCACGCTGACCAGCGGCAATACCGCGACCCCGGTCAGCTATCCGAAGACGTTCAACAATGTCCTGCCCAGCTTCAACCTGCGTGCCGACCTGTCGCAAAAGCTCGCCGGACGTCTCGCCGCCAGCCGGGTGCTGACCCGCCCCAACGTCACCGACACCGCGCCGCGCATCACCGTGTCGACCGATGCGCGGACCGCCAGCGGCGGCAACCCGCAGCTCGTCCCCTTCCTCGCCACCCAGTTCGACGGCTCGCTGGAATGGTATTTCGCGCCGTCGGGGATGCTGTCGGGCGCGGTCTTCTACAAGGCGATGGACGATTACACCACCCAGTCGAATACCGAGATCACTATTCCGGGTCGCGGCATCGTCCGCCTCTCCAGCTCGGTAAACGGCGGCAACGCCAAGGTGTACGGCGCGGAAGCCGCCTATAGCCAGGTCTTCACCTTCCTGCCGAAGCCCTTTGACGGCTTCGGCGTGCAGGGGTCTTACACGCACACCGAGGTGAAGGCCGACTACATGGCCGGATCGCGCAGCATCAAGGACCAGCTGATCGGCCTGTCGAAGAACAGCTTCAACCTGGTCGGCTTCTACGACAAGGGGCCGCTGTCGGCGCGTCTCTCCTATGTCTGGCGCGACAAATATCTGTCGAGCACGGGCAGCACGGTGCAGGCGCCCACGTACGTCGCGGCCTTCGGGTCGCTCGATGGCCAGCTGTCGGTGCGCGCGGCCGAAAATCTGACGCTCAGCCTGGAGGGCATCAACATCGCGGGGGCGCGTCAGAACACCTATAACGACAGCGATCTGCGCTTCGGCGAGATCAACTATTATGGCCGGACGATCCTGTTCGGCGTGCGGGCGGAGTTCTGATGAAGGTCTTGCTTACTCTGGCGGCGGTCCTCGCGACCGCCGCCGCCCCGGCGCCGCAGGCCCCCTTGCGCATGAATGACATCCAGGTCGTCGGCTCGCACAATAGCTACAAGAAGCGGATCGCGCCCGCCGTCTTTGCCGAACTGGAACGCCGCGACCCCAAACTCGCCGCCGCGCTGGATTACGACCATCTGACGCTGGCGCAGCAGCTAGACCGGGGCGTGCGCCAGTTGGAGATCGACATCTTCGCCGACCCACAAGGGGGGCGTTTCGCGCACCCCAAGGGGGAGGCGATGGCCAAGGCGGCGGGCGAACAGACCCGCTTCGACGAAGCGGCGATGATGAAGCCCGGCTTCAAGGTCTTCCACATCCCGGAAGTCGACTATCGCTCCTGCGGCACCTTCAAGCAGTGCATCGGCCAGATCGACGCCTGGTCGCGCGCGCATCCGCGCCATCTGCCGATCATGGTGACGATCAACGCCGCCGACCGGCCGATCAACAAGCCCGGCGTCACCGATCCGCTGCCGCTGACCGCGCCGCTGCTCGATGCGCTGGACGCGGAAATCCGTGACGTGCTGAAACCGAGCCGGATCATCACCCCCGATGACGTGCGCGGGAATGCCGCCACCCTTCGCGAAGCGGTTACGACAAAGGGCTGGCCGACGCTGGAACGCGCGCGGGGCAAGATCTGGTTCGTGCTGGATACGCCTGCGGACGTGTCCGATCGCTACCGCGCCGGGCATCCCTCGCTCAAAGGTCGCCGGATCTTCGGCTGGTACGATACCGACCAGCCCGAAGCCTCGGTCGAGATCGTCGGCGATCCGCGCACCGATGGCGCCAAGATCAAGGCGTGGGTGAAACAGGGGTTCATCGTCCGCACCCGCAGCGACGCCGACACCCGGGAAGCGCGCGAGAACGACCATGCCCGCCAACAGGCCGCGATCGACAGCGGTGCGCAGGCCGTGTCGACCGACTATTACCCCGGCGCGCCGACGCGGGAATGGAGCCAGGGCTTCACCGTGACCCTGCCCGGCGGGGTGATGGAACGCTGCAATCCGGTGACGCAAGCCGCAGGGTGCAAGCTGCCGAAGTGAATATCCTCCCCGGTACGGGGAGGTGGCAGGCCGTCAGGCCTGCCGGAGGGGGGCTTCCACAAAGGATGTCCTGTGCGGTGATCCCCCTCCACCAGCGTCGTGTTCGAGCGAGATTGTGCCCCCGGCACAGTCTTGGTCTGCCGGGGGCAGACCAAAGCTCGAACACCCCCTCCCCGTACCGGGGAGGATTGATGGCCGTCCGCTGACGCCCTTTTCATGTCCGGGCAAGCCGGGGTTCAGCCTCCCCACGGCACATTAGCCTCCGAAGAAGCCTGCGCCCAACCCGTTGGCGGCAGGCGGAAATGGAGAGCGAGGCATGGCGCGGATCGCTTCCTGGATATGCATTTCGGCGCTGATGGCCCCGGTTCCGGCCTATGCCGCCGACCCCGCGCGTGACGCGGCCTGGGCGGAGCGGCTGGGCTGGGGACCGTCCGCCGCGCCCGACACCGGCCCCGTGCCGGGCAGCGACGCATGGCTGCGCCGCCAGCTCGACGACCGGCTCGATCCGCTCCCCCCGGCGGTGCAGGCGCAGATCGATGCCATGCGCATCTCGCAGGAACGCGTCGCCGCGCTGGTCGTCGAGACCGACGCGATGCAGCGCGACCTGAAGGCGATCACCGACCCGGAGCAGAAAAAGGCCGCGCGCGAGGCCTATCAGAAGGCGATGAACGGGCTGGCCGACGAGGCTCGGCGACGCTTCGTCCTGCGCGCGCTCTATTCCCCCGACCAGCTGCGCGAGCGGATGACCTGGTTCTGGTTCAACCATTTCAACGTCCAGGCGGGCAAGCGCGACATCCGCGCGATGGTCGGCGATTATGAAGAGACGATCCGTGCCCATGCGCTGGGCCGGTATCGCGACCTGCTGGAGGCGACGCTGCGCCACCCGGCGATGCTGCGCTATCTGGACAATGACCAGAACGCGAAGGGCAAGATCAACGAAAATTACGCGCGCGAGATCATGGAGCTGCACTCGATGGGCGTCGGCTCGGGCTATAGCCAAGCGGACGTGCAGGAACTGGCCCGCATCCTGACCGGCGTCGGCGTCGACCAGAAACCCGATGCGCCCAGGCTGAAGCCCGAGCTTCAGCCGCTCTATATCCGGGCGGGACTGTTCGAATTCAATCCGGCGCGCCACGATTTCGGCACCAAGCATTTCCTCGGCCACACCATCCAGGGATCGGGCTTCGGCGAGGTCGAGCAGGCGCTGGACCTGATCGCCGACAGCCCGGCGACCGCGCATCACGTCTCGCTCAAGCTGGCGACCTTTTTCATGGGCGACAAGCCGCCGTCCGCTCTGGTCGACCGAATGGCGGCGAAGTTCCGCCAGAGTCACGGCGACATCGCCGAGGTGCTGAAGACCATGATCCGCTCACGCGAATTTTCCGGCTCGCTGGGCAGCGGGTTCAAGGACCCGGTTGGCTATACATTGTCGGCGGTGCGTCTGGCCTATGGCGACCGGGCGATCACCAACCCGCAGCCGGTGGTCGGCTGGATCCGCCAGATGGGCGAAGGGCTGTACGATCACGAAACGCCCGACGGCTATGACCTGTCGAGCGCCGCTTGGTCCGCGCCGGGACAGTTGGCGACGCGGTTCGACATCGCGCGCCAGCTGGGCAACGGCGCGGCCCGGTTGTTCCAGCCCGCCGACGCCGCGCCGGGCACCCCGCCGCCGCCCGCCCAGGTGCCGGTGCTGAAGGATTCCCCCATCATCGCCGCGCGGATGCCGATGCTGGGCAAGCCGACGCTCGCCGCGCTGGGCCAGGCGCGCTCCCCCGCCGAGTGGAACGCGCTCTATTTCTCGTCACCCGAATTCATGCACCGATAGGAGGACCGCATGAGAATCCCTCATGTCCACCGCCGTGACCTGCTGCTGGGCGCCGCCGCGCTCGCCCCCATGGTGATGGCCGGCCGCGCCTTTGCCGCGCCCCAGGCGGGCAGCCGTTTGCTGGTCGTCTTCCTGCGCGGCGCCTATGACGCAGTGAACATCGTCGTGCCCAGCGGCAGCGATTTCTATCACCAGTCGCGCCCCACCATCGCGCTGCCTAAGCCCGATCCAGCGAACCCGAACGCGCCGCTCCCGCTCGACGCCGACTGGGCGCTGCACCCCGCGCTGAAGGACTCGATCCTGCCGCTATGGCAGGCCAAGCAGATCGCCTTCATACCCTTTGCGGGCACCGACGATATGAGCCGCAGCCATTTCGAGACGCAGGACACGATCGAACTGGGCCAGCCGGTCGGCGGCCACCGCGACTATGGCTCGGGCTTCATGGCGCGGCTGGCGGGCATATTGGGCACGGGTGACAAGCCGATCGCCTTTACCGACCAGCTGCCGCTGTGCTTTCGCGGCGGCGAGGACCCCATTCCCAACCTCGCGCTCGCCAATGTCGGCAAACCGATCGACCAGCGCCAGGCATCCCTGATCCAGAGCATGTATGCCGGGCACCCCGACCTCGCCCGCTCGGTCAGCGAGGGCTTCAATGTGCGCGACACGGTGTACAAGACGCTGGATCAGGAGATGAAGGCCGCCAGCCGGGGTGCCGTCTCCGCCAAGGGCTTTGCGCTATCGGCGCAGCGGATCGGTACGCTGATGCGCGACCGGTTCAACCTGGCGTTCGTCGATGTCGGCGGCTGGGACACGCACGTCAATCAGGGCGGCGCGACCGGCTATCTCGCCGACCGGATGGGCGATCTGGGGCGCGGCCTCGCCAGCTTTGCCCAGGCGATCGGGCCGGATGCGTGGCGCTCCACCACCGTCGTCGTCGTGTCCGAGTTCGGCCGCACCTTCCGCGAGAATGGCGATCGGGGCACCGATCACGGCCATGGCAGCATCTATTGGGTGATGGGCGGCGGCGTGTCGGGCGGACGCATGGCGGGCGAGCAGGTCGCCCTGTCCGCCGCCACGCTCAACCAGAATCGCGACCTGCCGGTGCTGACCGATTACCGCACGCTGATCGGCGGGCTGGTCCAGCGCCAATTCGGCCTGTCAGGCGACCGCCTGGCGACGCTCTTTCCCGACACGCGGCCGGTCGACCTGCAGCTCGTCTAGCCCGATCCCGGCACGCGCGCGGATATCCCCCAGCACATCGTCCAGCGTCAGCCCGGCCAGCTTGTCCTCCAGCGCCTCGCGCACCGGGGTCAGGATCGATTCCAGGCTGGGGGTGATGTGCCGGTCGATCATCCCCTCGCCCTCGGGCGGCTGGCGGTGGAAGGCGAAGAAGTTTCGGTCCTCGACCGCCTGGTACACATCGACCAGCCGGATGTCGGATGAGGGCTTGGCGAGCATCGCGCCGCCGCGATTGCCCAGTTGCGACCGGGTCAGCCCCGCCGCCGCCAGCCGCAGCAGCAGCGCGCGCACCACCGCCGCGTTGGAATTGACGCTGACCGCGATATCCTCGGAGCGCAGCGGCGTGTTGCCATGCTCCGCCATCAGCGCAAGCATGTGGAGCGAGACGACAAAACGAGTACTGGTCGGCAAGAAACGGCGCTCCTTATCCACCTGCCCCGCGCCAGCCGGCCCACCGGGCCGCGACGCGGGATTTCATCATGATCGGTTCATGACGGCGTTACACACTATAATCCATGTTATGTTTCTATAAATATACTGCGTTAACGCGCCAGTCCTTCCTGGTATCCCGATCCTTGGCATGGAGGCTGTGGGAATGCGGCCACGCAACGGGCCAGCGAAACGCGCCCGTGCCGGACCTGAATGACAGGGCGAGGCACCGCGACGCGGCAGCGCGGCAATATGGTGGCCATGGTCCGTTGCCATGGTCGCCCATCGCTTGGGTCCGACCTCGTGCTCAGGGGCCGGGCATCGGGCTGACGGGCCATCGCCCGACCGGGATCAGCGCGCCGTCTTGGCCAGTCGTATCTCGAACAGCTCGGGCCAGTTCTTGCCGGTCACGAAGATGCGGTGCTTTGCCCGGTCATAGGCGATGCCGTTGGCGACCGAATCCCGATCGGTCAACCCGACCCGCGCGACCAGATCGCTGAGGTCGACCACACCCGCCACCACGCCGGTCTTGGGATCGATCCGCACGATATAGGGGGTCATCCAGACATTGGCCCAGACCTGTCCGTCGATATATTCCAGCTCGTTCAGGTTCTTGAGCGGCCGCCCATTGACCGTCACGTCCAGCGTGCGGACCACCTTCATCGTCGCGGGGTCCAGGAAGCGCAGCCGCGGCGTGCCGTCCGACAGGATGATGTGATGCCCATCATCGGTCATCGCCCAGCCTTCGCCGTCATAGCGCCACTCGCCGAGCCGCTTGAGCGCCGGGCGGCTCCAGCGGAAACCCCGGCCGCCATGCCAGGTGACGCTGCGCAGCTCCGGCCCCCAGGCGACGATACCCTCGCCGAACAGGCCGTCAGGCACGGTCGCGCGGCGCAGCGTCTTGCCGGTCGTCATGTCGACCTGACGGATGAAGCTCTCCCCCTCGCGCCCGGTGCTTTCGTAAAGCGCGCCGTCGGCGATCAGCAGGCCTTCGGTGAAGGCGGTGGGGTCGTGCGGGAAGGCGTGGACCATCACGGGCTTTTCGATCGGCGGCGGGGCCGGGATTGCGGCGACGGGCGCGGCCTGCTGCTGCGCGGCGGCGGGCAGCGCGAGGGCCAGGACCAGCGGCAGAATCGCGCGGATCATAGCGTGCGCACCAGCCGCGCCACCCGCGCGATCCAGGCGGGTGCGGACACCGTCACCCCCGCCGCCCCCGGCTCCAGCGGCAACAGGTGCAGCGCGTCGGGCATCACACCCGCCAGCCGGGCAAAGACATAGCCACCGGCGGAGCGGGGCACGAGGATATCGCGATTCATGGCATCGGCGAACCTATCGGGCGCCAGCGGCTCGCACCAGAGCTCATCGCCCGCACGATAATCACCGACCGCGCCGCTCACCGTCACCGCCAGCATTCCCGGCGTCGCGCAGGGCGGCGATATCGAGCGCGCGCTGCGCGGTGCCACCGCCCCGCGCGGGCCGAGCAGCGCCGCGACCGGCAAGGTTTCGCGGATCGGAAGCGTCACCAGATCGGCGGGCGTGCAACCCAAAGCGGCGGCAATGCGGTTCAGCCAGGGCAATGATACGGTGCGCGTGCCCATCTCCAACCGTCCGATCGTCTGCGGGGTGGTGGGTGGGCAACAGGCGCGGGCGACATCGTCCAGGGTCATCCCCTTGGCCCGCCGCACCTCGCGGATCGCGGTAATCATTCCTCCTTTTCCCTTTCCGTCTGTCCAGCGATGAAGGCCGGTTCCGCGCATCTGGCGAAGCCGGTTCGGCTGGGCTAAGCGCCCCTTCCTATCCTGTCGGAGTTATCGCCATGCGGTTCGGACTCGTCAAATGCCATGGATCGGGCAATGATTTCCCGATGATCGACGCCCGCGACCTGTCGCTGTCCGAGGGCGAATGGGCGGGCGTGGCGCGCGCGCTGGCCGACCGGCACGGGCCGGTCGGGGGCGACGGTCTGCTCCTGCTGGTGCCCGGCGACGACCGTGCCGCCTTCGGCATGGTGATGCGCAACAGCGACGGCAGCGAGGCGGAAACCTGCCTCAACGGCGTGCGCTGTGTCGCGCGGGCGGGGTTCGAGGCGATGGAGATCGAGGCGGCGACGGTGCGGCTGAAGACCTCGCACGCCGACGCGGTCCACGACGTCGATCTCGCGCCCGGCGTCTATACGGTGCGCGAGACCGCCGGCCCGGCCGGTCTTTCGACCGCCGCCTGGCCGATCCACGGGGCGCCCGATCGGCTGGTCGAGGCAGTGCTGCCGATGCTCGACGCGGACAAGCGCTTCACCGCCGTTACCATGCCCAACCCGCATCTGGTCCATTTCGTCGAGACGGTGGACGAAGCCGAACTCGTCCGCCTGGGCGAAATCTGCGAAGCCGCGCCCGACTGGCTCCCCAACCGGGCCAACGTGTCCTTTGTCGAGCTGCGTGGGGACGCGCTGTTCGTGCGAACCTTCGAGCGCGGGGTCGGCCTGACCGACAGCTGCGGCAGCGCGATGGCGGCGTCGACCTATGCGGCGTGCCTGACCGGGCGGATCGCCTGGGACGTACCGACCGTGGTGTTCAATCGCGGCGGGCTGGTCCGCGCCTTTGCGGGTGAAGACGGGATGGTCACGCTGTCGGGCAATGCGACCTATGAATGGGCCGGCTCGGTCACGGTCGACCTGGCGACCGAGACGGCGAGCGATCTTGTCGTGGAGCGGCGCTTCCCCGAGGAGATCGCGGCTTGGGAGGCGGCGAAGCGAGGGTGATCCTATCGGTTATGGCGAAGGGCGGAACGTGCGCTTCGACTTCGCTCAGCGTGAACGGCGGTGGCAACTAGGTCGGATCGACATTCAGACATGCCCAACTTTCCCTCGCCCCTCATCGAGGGGAGAGGGTTGCGCAGACTTGGCCTTTGCGAAAGCAAAGGCTTAGTCGGAGCTGGGTGAGGGGTGAGCGCGCAGGGCGCGCGCGAGCCGGAGGCTCGCTCAACCCCTCACCCAAGCTGCGCTAGCCAGCAGAGCTGGCAAGCTTCGCTAACCCTCTCCCCTGTCCAGGGGAGAGGGAAGAGGGGGGAGCATAAATCTCGATTGAGCCGAAGAACGTCCAACAATGCGCAACACCCCGCCCCGCGACGCGTTCTCACCGCATGCTACCCGTCCGCCGCCAGATCGCCGACCAGATACGCGACGTGGTAGGCAGCCGCGACCTCGACCTGACCCGGCCACCGGGCGATGACGGGTTGTTCGGCCCCGGCTCCGCCACCTGGCTCGTACATGGCGACTTCACCGCGATGATGGCGGGCGGGATCGCCTCGCTGCTGATCCAGATGCTGCATCCCGCCGCGCTGGCAGGGGTGTGGGACCATAGCGATTTTCGCCGCGACATGGCCGGGCGGCTGCGGCGGACGGCGGGGTTCATCTCCGTCACCACCTATGGCGCCACGCACGCAGCCGAACGGATGATCGCCCGGGTGCGGGCCGTCCATGACCGGGTCAGCGGCACGCTGCCGGACGGCACGCCCTATGATGCAAACGACCCGCATCTGTTGACCTTCGTCCATGCCGCCGAGGTCGACAGCTTTCTGCGCGCGCACCGAACCTATCGCGATCCCGACTTCCCGGATGCCGAGGCCGACCGCTATCTGGCCGAGATGGCGACGATCGCCCAGCGGCTGGGGGCCGAAGACGTGCCCGAGAACCGGCGGGAACTGGCGCAGTTCCTGGCTTCGATCCGCCCCGAGCTGCGCGTCGATGCGCGCACCCGGGCGGTCGCCCGCACATTGCTCAACCAACCGGCACCCAGCCCCGCCCTGGCTCCGGTCAGCAGCTGGCTGACCCAGGCGGGGATCGCGTTGCTGCCCGATTGGGCGGCGCGGCTCCACGGGCTGGACGGCTATGGCGCGGTAAAACCGGCCATCCGGGCGGGTACGCGCGGGCTGGGCGGCGCGATCCGCTGGGCGCTGGCGGGATAGGATTACAGGCGTCCCAGCCCGTGCAGCGCGTTCAGATAGCCCCGCATCCCTTCCAGCGCGCGCTCGGTCAAGATCATGAAGGCGCGGCGGCGATCGACGGGATCGGGTTGGCGTGCGAAGAGCCCCACCTCGGTCAGCTTTCCGATCCAGCGTAGCGCGGTGGTCGGCGCGACGGCGGCGGCGATGCACAGGCTCGACACCGACACCCGCACCCCTTCGAGATGCGCGGCATAAAGATCGAGCAGCATGTCCCAGGCCGGTTCCTCGAACAGCCCACCCTGGAAAAACCTGTCCCGCAACCGCCGGGCGCGGATCATCCGGCGGACCATTTCGGCATCGCCCGGCTGGGCGCGGGGCGGGGCGGCGTAGAAGCTCTGATGCCGGTCGCCGACACCGCCACCCTGGTTCTCATCCTCCTGCACCGACAATCTGGCCAGCGCCTCGGCGATGCGCGCCACCTCAGCGTTCAGCTTGCGCAGCCGTTCGGACTCGCCCTCGCGGACATGGCTGTGGAGCATGGTCGCCCCGCCATTGCTGGCCCCTGCCACCGCCAGCGCGGCGACCAGTTCCAGCGGGCTGGCATCGCACAGCATGGCGACACGCGGGCCAAGCAGCATCGCGGCGACCAGATCGATGTCATCCGTCGCCATACTGACCACGATGGGCAGGTCGAGCGCGGTGGCGACCGCGTCGATTCGGGCCAGTGCGATCTCGATCGTTGCCGCCTCGGCACCGTGTGTGTCGACCAGCAGCAGCGGCCGTCCCGCCTGTTGCCCGATCTCCTCCGCCACCGCAGGCCAGGCGACGTTGCGCAACACCCGGCCGCCTGCCTGCCGCACCAGATCCCCCGCCGCCTGGGCCAGCGCGGGCGCGCCGATCACCACGACCGCAAAGCCGGTGCCGTAAATATCCTGATCGTCCATGCCGCTCCCCGCTACCCGCCATGCGGCGGGCCTTCGTCATGGTCGCAAGGCGGCGAAAGGCGCGAGGCCCCGCCCCTTTGCCCATGCCAGCGATGCGACCCCAACCGACGTCCGGGAGTCGACGTCAGTTACGAATCCGACACTCAGCCGAGTGCCTTGACGATCTCTTCGACCATCTTCTTGGCATCCGCCAGCAGCATCATGGTGTTGTCGCGATAAAATAGCTCGTTATCGACACCCGCATAGCCGACGCCGCCCATCGAACGCTTGATGAACAGCACCGTCTTGGCCTTTTCCACGTCCAGCACCGGCATGCCGTAGATGGGCGAGGACTTGTCGGTCTTGGCCGCCGGGTTGGTCACGTCGTTGGCGCCGATGACGAAGGCGACGTCGGTCTGCGCGAACTCGGCGTTGATGTCCTCCAGCTCGAACACCTCGTCATAGGGCACGTTCGCCTCGGCCAGAAGAACGTTCATATGGCCGGGCATCCGGCCGGCGACCGGATGGATGGCGTATTTGACGCGCACGCCTTCCTTCTTGAGCAGATCGGCCATCTCGCGCAGGACATGTTGCGCCTGCGCCACCGCCATGCCGTAACCGGGGACGATCACGACCTGTTCGGCCTGGCTCATCAGGAAGGCCGCGTCCTCCGCGCTGCCGCGCTTCCACGGGCGATCGATGGCCGCTCCGCCGCTTGGCCCACCGGCATCGCTCGCGCCGAAGCCGCCCGCGATCACGCTGATGAAGCTGCGGTTCATCGCCCGGCACATGATATAGGACAGGATCGCGCCCGAACTGCCGACCAGCGCGCCGGTGATGATCATCGCGCTGTTGTGCAGCGTGAAACCCATCGCGGCCGCCGCCCAGCCTGAATAGCTGTTCAGCATCGACACCACGACCGGCATGTCGGCGCCGCCAATGGGCACGATGAGCAGGAAACCGATCACGAAGGACAGGATGGTGATCGTCCAGAATATCCACGGCGCCTGATCGCGGGTGAACATCGCCACCAGGATGACGATCGCGCCCAATATGCCGAGGTTCAGCGCATGGCGGCCGGGCAGCAGGATCGGCTTGCCCCCCATATTGCCGTTGAGCTTCAGGAAGGCGATGACCGAGCCCGAGAAAGTGATCGCGCCGATCGCGACGCCCAGTGCCATTTCCACCCGGCTGACGACATGGATGCTGGCAAAGGGCTGGCCGATCATCGGCACCACCATGTCGGCGATGTCGAAGGCGACCGGGTTGAGGAAGGCGGCGCAGGCAACTGCGACGGCGGCCAGGCCGACCAGCGAGTGGAACGCCGCGACCAGCTGCGGCATCGCGGTCATCGCGATGCGGCGGGCGGTGACGATACCGATTACCGCGCCCAAGCCGATGGCGGCGAGGATTTCGAAGGCTGTGACAAGATCGACGAAGTCACCGCCGAACGCTAAGGACGGGCCGTGCGCACCACTCACGCCGCCAAGCGGGACATGGGTAATGACCGTCGTCACGACCGCGATCGTCATGCCGATCATGCCGAAGCGGTTGCCTCGCTGGCTGGTCGTCGGGCTGGACAGCCCGCGCAGCGCCAGGATGAAGCATACCCCCGCCACCAGATAGGCGAGCGAAACCCAGGGGTTGGCGGCAACGGCTTCGACCGCCGGGGCAAGCGGCGCTGGCGGCACGGGGGCGATCACGAGCGCTTCTCCTTCTTGCGGTACATGGCGAGCATCCGCTGCGTCACCGCAAAGCCGCCGAAGATGTTGATGCTGGCCAGCACCACCGCGCCCAGTCCCAGCCATTTGGCTACGCCCGATCCGGTCGCCCCCGACGTCGCGGCCGCCGCGATCAGCGCGCCGACGATGATGACCGAGGAAATGGCGTTGGTCACCGCCATCAACGGCGTGTGCAGCGCAGGCGTCACCGACCAGACGACATAATAGCCGACGAAACACGCCAGCACGAAGATCGACAGGATCGCTATGAAGTCCATGATGTATCCTCCCCGGCACGGGGAGGGGGACCGCTCGCAGCAGGCGAGTGGTGGAGGGGGGCCGCCGCCAGCGAGACGATCGAGGCGGCAACCGCCTCGGCATCGCGCAGGATATCGGCGGCCCCGATCCGCATGACCCTGTACCCGTTTTCGTTCAAATATCGGTCGCGCGCGGTGTCACGGACGGGCCGCGCTTCAACGCCATGTATGGCACCGTCGACTTCGACGATCAGGCGCGCTTTTGAGCAATAAAAATCGGCAATGTAGCATCCGACCGGATGCTGTCGCCGGAATCGTAAACCGCCGGGCGAGCCGCGAAGCTGTTGCCAAAGAAGCACTTCAGGCAGCGTCATCGTCCGTCGCAATTTACGCGCCAGCGATACTTCGGGCCGAGGCATTTGCCGCACGCCCCCTCCACCGGCTTCGCCGGTCCCCCCGCCCGTTACGGGGAGGATCGTCACAACTGCAACCTCGGGTTCACCACCTGCCCGCCCCGGGTCAGCCGGATCGCGTCGCCGATCTCGGCGTCGAGCACCGGCCGCCCGGCGTCCTTGTCCCAGAACGCCGCCAGGAAATTGTGCAGGTTGCGCGCGAACAGCGCCGAGGCGTCCGCCGCCAGGCGGCTGGGCATGTTGCGGTGGCCGATGATCTTTACGCCGTGCCGCTCGATCACTTCGCCCGGTACCGCACCCTCGACATTGCCGCCCGCCTCGACCGCCAGGTCGACGATGACGCTGCCCGGGCGCATCGTGGCGATCTGTGCATCGGTGACGAGGCGCGGCGCGGCGCGGCCGGGGATCAGCGCGGTGGTGATGACGATGTCCTGCTTGGCGATATGCCCGGCGACCAGTTCGGCTTGCGCCGCGCGATATTCCTCGCTCGTCTCGCCTGCATAGCCACCGGTGCCCTCGCCTTCGATGCCCGCCACGCCCTCGACGAAAATCGGCTTGGCGCCGAGCGACTGAATCTGCTCCTTGGTGGCCGAACGCACATCGGTCGCCGAGACCTGCGCGCCCAGCCGCCGGGCGGTCGCGATCGCCTGCAGCCCCGCGACGCCCACCCCCATGACGAAGACGCGCGCGGCGGGGATCGTGCCCGCCGCCGTCATCATCATCGGAAAGGCACGACCATAGGTGCCCGCCGCCTCCAGCACCGCCTTGTAACCCGCGAGATTCGACTGGGACGACAAGATGTCCATCGACTGGGCGCGAGTGATTCGCGGCATCCAGTCCATCGCCAGCGCCTCCAGCCCCGCCGCCGCATAGGCCGAAACCGTCGCCTGCCTGCGGAAGGGATCGAACGCCGCGATCACCCAGGCGTCGGGCGCGGTTCCGGCCAGGGTCGCCGGCTCGGGCGCCTGGACGGCCAGCACGATCGCCGCGCCCGCCAGCACCTGCGCGCGTTCGCCGACCTCGGCGCCCACCTGTTCGTAATCGCTGTCGGCGATACCCGCCGCTGTCCCCGCGCCCCGCTCCACTGCCAGCGTGGCGCCCAGCGCGGTCAGCTTCTTGACGGTTTCCGGCGTGGCGGCGACCCGCGCCTCGTCGGGCGCGGTTTCGCGCAGGACCGCGATGCGCAGACCCATCGGATCAGGCGATCAGCCAGAGGACGATGCCCACCAGGATGGCGGCAACGACCGCGCCCCATTTGAGCATTCCGATCATCAGGTCATAAGTGGCGACATGCGCCTTCATGCCGCCGGGGCCGTCCTTGATGCCGGTCTCATTGCCCGCCATGATCCTCACCTCCGCTATCGGCCTGCCGCCGTCGACCGCGCCGCATGAACCAGGTCGAAGCTTATTCACCAGCGCACCGGGATCAACCCCGAAACGACCGGACAGGATCCCGGCAGCACCCGGCGTGACGCCGGCCAGCCCCAAAAGCAGTTCGGGATCCGGCGGGCGTGCAAGAGGGATTGTCCCGAATTAACGCAGATTTTAACAAAGTTGCGCTATAAAGTCTCCAAAGGGGTCAACAGGACACATTATGACGCGCAACGGCCAACGTTTGCTGCTGCTGATCGATGACGAGCCTGCGCAGCAACGCCTGATCGCGGCGCTGGCGCAGCGCGGCGGTTGGCGTACCCTGTTCGCGACGGACGCGGACATGGCCGCCTCGGTCCTGGGATCGGCGCAGGGACGCGAACTCGACGCGGTCCTGATCGATCATTGGGCGCCGGGCGCCGATGCCACGTCCCTGATCGCCGATTGCCACGCGCTTCGCCCCGAACTGCCCATCCTCATGCTGACCGCCAACGACTCGGTGGCGCAGGCGGTGGCGGCGATGCGTGCGGGCGCGACCGATTTCCTGGTCAAGCCGCTGGCCCCCGAACGGCTGCTCGCCGCGCTGGAGGCCTGTGTCGCAGGCCAGACGAGCGGCGAGCTTCGCCCGCTGACCGAAAAAATTCCCGCGCTCCTCGCCTTTGACGAGATCGTGGGCGACGCGCCCGATTTCCGCGCCGCGCTCGCCATCGCGTCCAAGGCCGCGCACACCCGTGCCGCCGTCCTGATCGAAGGCGAGGGCGGCGTCGGCAAGGAATCGCTGGCCAAGGCGATCCACGTCGCCTCTTCCCGTGGCGAACGGCCGATGATCCGCGTCAACTGCGCGACGGTCGCCGCCAATCTGCTCGACAGCGTTATCTTCGGCCATGAGGAAGGTGCCTTTGCGGGCGCGTTCGAGCGCCGCATCGGCAAGATGGTGGAGGCGCACGGTTCGACATTGTTCCTGGACGAGGTGTCGGGAATGCCCCCCGAAACCCAGGCGCGGCTGCTCGACATGCTCCAGACCGGCGCGATCCTGCCGCTGGGCGCCCGCCATGCGCGCGAAGTCGATGTCCGGATCATCGCCGCGAGCGACGTCCGGCTGATCGAGGCCGTCGAGGCGGGGCGTTTCCGCGAGGACCTGTATTACAAACTGAACGTCGTCCATGTCGCGGTGCCGCCGCTGCGCGACCGGGCCGACGACATATCCGCGCTGACCCACCATCTGCTCGAACGCATCGCGCAGCAGCCGGGTCTGCGCCATCTCGACATCACCGACGATGCGCTCGCGCTGCTGCGCCGCTATGACTGGCCGGGCAATGTCCGCCAGTTGCAGAACGCCCTCTTCCGCGCCGCGGTGCTGTGCGAGGGCGATGCGCTGACCACCGACGATTTCCCGCAGATCGCCTCGCTCGGGGATCGTTCTTCGGTTACGGCGGGACCCTCGGCGAGCGGCCCGAATGGCGGGGTCAGCCTGTTCCGTCCCGATGGCCATCTGCGCCCGCTGGAGGATATCGAGGCTGATGTCATACGCCTGGCCATCGGCCATTATCGCGGCCGCATGACCGAAGTGGCCCGGCGGCTGGGGATCGGCCGGTCGACGCTGTATCGCAAGCTGAGCGAACTGGGCATCGACAACGCCGCCTGACATCATCCCCCCCGTGCCGGGGAGAAGTATTTTCTTACCAAAGCACCCCGTCGACCGGCTTCATCGGCTCCGGCGCGGGATCGCCGATCGCCTGGAGCAGGTCGATCTCGATCGTCCGGCACATCGCGCTGAGCGGCAGGTCGTGGACCGTGTCGGAGAAGGGATCGACCAGGTCGTCGCCGATCTGTAGCGCGGCCAGGAACATCAACCCGGCGATCGACGAACCCACCGGGGTCGCGAACCCCAAAGTCTCGACCAGCCCGATCGGCAACAGCACGCAGAACAGTCGGGTGAAGAAGGCCGGGATGAAGCGATACTGGTTGGGCAGCGGCGTATTCTTCAACCGTTCCATGCCGCCTTGCGAATTGGCGATATCAACCAGGACCGATTCCATCTGGGTCTGCTGGATGGTGTCGATCCAGCCTTTGCGGCGTGCATCGTCGATCCGGCGGCCGGTGCCGTCGAGCAGGCCGTTGGCGGTATTGGTCCGCTGGAGCGCAGGCTCCGCCTCGCCGCGCGACAGGAAGCGCAGCACTTCGCCATCGACCGGTTGCTTGCGCAACTGGCAACGCAGCGCGTTTACATAGGCGATCTGGCGCAGCACGATCGACCGCTTCAGGTCGTGCGCATCCGGATCGGGCAGGAAGTTGCGCGCGCTGCGGGCAATGTTGCGCGAGGCATTGATCATCAGGCCCCAGAGCTGCCGCCCCTCCCACCAGCGCTGATAGGCCGAATTGGTACGGAACCCCAGGAACAGCGCCAGCGCGGTGCCGAACAGGGTCAGCGGCAGCGAGGGCGCCTTGAACGGCAGGACGTAATAAGCGACCGTGACGATCACGTCCCAGACGAACAGCGCCACCAAAGGACGCCAGACCTCCGCAATGATGATGCGGGTGCGGGGTACGGCATCGACGATCAAATTTGGTCTCCCTTACGCGGTCACCCAGACGGTGTTCCAAGGCGCAGCAACGCGACAGCCGCTGGTTGGATGCGCGCCGAAATAATGGGGCGGTACGGCGAGGAAAGAGCTTGGCCCGAACGGGCAACGAAACGTTACGAAGCCGCCATCGACTTGCCACATCGGAAGCCAGGCTTTCAGGCACTCAAGTCGTTGATCGCTTTACTTTTCCCAAAGGACGGGCGGCGGCCGGCCGATGATCGGCCACCGTTCGGCTTGCCCCTACCCGGTCGAAAAGGCATGGCAGAAATAATATGACCGTGCCGACCCCATCCCGCATCCTCATCGTCGCCGGCTCCGATTCCGGAGGGGGGGCGGGCATACAGGCCGACATCAAGACGGTCGCGATGCTCGGCGGCCATCCGATGACCGCGATCACCGCGATCACCGCGCAGAACACCCTGGGGGTACAAGCGGTGCACCCGGTCCCCACCGACATGGTGATGGCGCAGATCGACAGCGTGCTGTCCGACATCGGCGCCGACGCGGTGAAGATCGGCATGATCGGATCGGCCGAGACCGCGCACGCGCTCGCCGACCGGCTGGAGACGCTGGAATTGCCGGTGGTGTTCGATCCCGTCATGATCGCGACCAGCGGATCGGTGTTGGCGGACGCGGACGTGATCGCGGCCTTTCGCCGCTTCCTGGCCCTCGCCGCGCTGACCACCCCCAATCTGCCCGAACTGGCGGCGCTGGGCGGCGAGGCGGTGGTGCGGCACCAGACCCGAGCGTTGCTGGTCAAGGGCGGGCATGGCGAAGGCCCGGTGATCGAGGACCGGCTGGTCGAGCCGGGCGGCGAACAGCGCTGGCAGCATCCCCGGCTGGATACGAACTCGACCCACGGTACCGGGTGCACGCTCGCCAGCGCGATCGCCACCGGGCTAGGGCAGGGCCTGCCGCTGGCGGATTCGGTCGACCGCGCCATCGCCTTCGTCCAGGCCGCGCTTGCGGCCGCGCCGGGACTGGGCCAGGGGCATGGGCCGATGGGGCATGGGCTGGGCATGGTCCCCTTCTATCATCTGCTCGCCGCGATCAGCCGCGAAGGCTGGGATGCAGCGGCCTTTGCCGCGCGTTGGGGGTAATCCTTATCCTCCCCGTGCCGGGGAGTATCTTCTTCCCATCGCCGCCACCCCGCGATAAAGCGCCCTCATGGTCGATACCGGTTTTCCCGCGCCCTTGTGCGGCGTGGACGAGGCGGGGCGCGGGCCGCTGGCGGGGCCGGTGGTCGCGGCCGCCGTCATCCTTCCCAAGCGCGACTGCCCCGGTGGCATCAACGATTCCAAGAAGCTGACCGAAAAGACGCGCGCGCGGCTCTGCGCCGAAATCCGCGCCTGCGCGATCGTGGGGGTCGGAGTGGTCGAACCGGCGGAGATCGACCGGCTCAACATCTATTGGGCAACGATGAAGGCGATGACGCTGGCGGTCGATGCGGTGGTCGAGGCGCTGGGGTGCCATCCGGCGCATGTGCTGGTCGACGGCAACCGCCTGCCCAAATGGGGCTATAGCGCGACCGCAATCGTCGGCGGCGATGCCAAGTCGCTGGCGATCGGCGCTGCGTCGATCGTCGCCAAGCATGTCCGCGACGAGATGATGATCGCCGCCGCCGAGGCATGGCCCGCTTATGGCTGGCATTCCAACAAGGGTTATGGCTCCGCGACGCATTTGGCGGCTCTCCGCGAACATGGGCCGACGCCACTCCACCGCCGCAGCTTCGCGCCCGTGGCGCAATGTTATCTGGACCTCTGAATTCCTTTCCATCGTCCGATGGGGGATTTAACGGCGAATTGAGTCGCAATCGCCACACCCCACTCCCTTGGGGGCAGAGTTATCCACAGCCCCCATATCTGCCACGAAATCGCAACACGTCGTCGAATCTGGCGGATTCCCGCGAGTCGCCAAGGCGAATCGCCTCTTGACGACGGACTCGTTCCGGGTGGATGCGAAGGTTCGAGGGTAGAAGGGACGGTGAGCATGGGGGTGATCCAGACGGTGGGAAGGCCGATCGGGACGCGGCCGGTAGCGGCACACCGCGAAAGCGACCTGCCGCTCGACCAGATCCTGATGGGCGACTGTATCGCGGCGCTCCGCTCGCTGCCCGACAAGTCGGTCGACATGGTCTTTGCTGACCCGCCCTATAACCTCCAGCTCGGTGGCGAGTTGTTCCGGCCCGATGGCAGTCATGTCGACGCCGTCACCGATGCCTGGGACAAGTTCGACACCTTCGCCGCCTATGACGCCTTCACCCGCACCTGGCTGGCCGAATGCTATCGCGTACTCAAGGACAATGGCTCGCTCTGGGTCATCGGCAGCTATCACAACATCTTCCGCGTCGGGACCGCGGTGCAGGATCTGGGCTTCTGGATCCTCAACGACATCATCTGGCGCAAGTCCAACCCCATGCCCAATTTCAAGGGCACCCGCTTCACCAACGCGCATGAAACGCTGATCTGGGCGTCGAAGGGCGAGAAGGCGAAATACACCTTCAACTATCGTTCGATGAAGACGCTGAACGACGAGATCCAGATGCGATCGGATTGGGAATTCCCGATCTGCGGCGGTCAGGAAAGGTTGAAGAAAGACGGGCACAAGGTCCACCCGACCCAGAAGCCCGAGGCCCTGCTCTATCGCATCCTGTTGGCCTGCACCCGGCCGGGCGACGTGATCGCCGACCCGTTCTTCGGCACCGGCACCACCGGCGCGGTCGCCAGGCGGCTCGGCCGCCGCTGGATCGGGATCGAGCGCGAGCCGACCTATTGCGCCGCCGCGATCGAGCGGATCGAGGCCGCCCTGCCGCTCGACGAAAGCGCGCTGGCAACGATGCAGAGCCCCAAGGCGCAGCCCAAGGTCGCCTTCGGGACGTTGGTCGAAAATGGCTATCTGCTGCCGGGGATGCCGTTGATGGATGCCAAGCGCAAATGGCGCGCGACGGTGCGCGCGGACGGGTCGCTCCTGTCCGAATGCGGGCAGGCGGGATCGATCCACCGGCTGGGGTCGCTGCTGCAGAACCGGCCGACCTGCAATGGCTGGACCTTCTGGCATTATGAGCTGGAAGGTGCGCTGAAGCCGATCGACGCGATGCGCCAGACCTGGCTGCTGGCGACGCAGCCGTAACCTGATCCTCCCCGGCACGGGGAGGTGGCAGGCGCAGGCCTGACGGAGGGGGGCTTCCACAAAGGACTTGCCTAGCGGCACGCCCCCTCCACCACCGCTTCGCGCTGGTCCCCCTCCCCGTACCGGGGAGGATTTTAGGAACACGACCATGCACCTGCGCCCCGTCCAATTCGTCGACACCCCCGTCGGGCTGGAGGAGGGCAGCGTCGCAAGGCTGGCGGGCGGGATGCAGTGGTTCGCCGCCTATGAGGTCCGCGAGGGTGCGTCTCGCCGCATTGTCCCCATCGCACGGTTTGCGCAGGAACTGGGCGGTTCGCCCCGGGCCGAGACGCTGCACACCGCCTTCACCACCCCCCGTGCCCCCTGGGTGATGGGCGGACGCACGCTGCGCTTCGACCAGCCGCAGGTCACCGCCATCCTGAACGTCACCCCCGACAGCTTCTCCGACGGCGGCCAGCATATCGGCGATCCGGCGGCGGCGGCCGACAGCGGCATGGCGATGGCGGCGCAAGGTGCGGCGGTGATCGACCTGGGCGGCGAATCCACCCGCCCCGGCGCCACGCCCGTCTGGGAAGGCGACGAGATCGCCCGCACCGCCCCCGTCATCGAGCGGCTGGCACGGGGCGGCGCGCTGGTGTCGATCGACACGCGCAAGGCCGCCGTGATGGAGGCGGCGCTGGCATCGGGCGCAGGCATCGTCAACGATGTCGCGGCGCTGCTCTGGGACGACCGCGCGCTGGAGGTGGTGGCCAGGGCGGGCTGCCCGGTCATCCTGATGCACTCGCCCGATCCGGCCAAGGGCGGGCACGGCCGTGTCGGTTATGCGGACGTGCTGACGGACGTGTTTGACTGGCTGGAGACACGGATCGCGGCGGTCGAGGCAGCGGGCGTTCCCCGCTCGCGCATCATGGTCGATCCGGGGATCGGCTTCGGCAAGTCGCTGGCCGACAATCTGGCCCTTATCAATGGGCTGGCGATCTTCCACGGCCTTGGCTGCCCGATCATGCTGGGCGCCAGCCGCAAGCGGATGATCGGCGCGCTGTCGAACGAGGCGCCCGTCGATGCGCGGCTCGGCGGTTCCCTCGCACTCGCGCTGAAAGGGGCGGAGGCCGGGGTGCAGCTGATCCGCGTCCATGACGTGGCGGAAACGGTACAGGCGCTGCATGTCTGGCGCGGGCTGCGCGACCGGGCACTGCTGGGATAACCCTGGAACAAGGCCCCTCGCTTTTCGCGGGCCAAACGCCCACATAGAGGCGATGCAACGCCCGCAGCCCCAGATTATCCGCGTCATCGACCTGGAGACGACCGGACAGGCCCCACCCACCCATGGCGTCTGCGAGATCGGCTGGCAGGATGTGGCGCTGGGCAAGGACGGTCGGTGGGAGCTGGAGGGCGAAGGCGGCAGCATCCTGGTCAATCCAGGCCGCCCCATCCCGCCGATCACCCAGGCGATCCACCATATCCTGGACGAGCAGGTCGCCGACGCGCCCTGGTGGCATGACGTCGCGCGCCGCGTGCTCGACCCCTGGCCGCGCCGCTTGGCGCTGGCGGCGCACCACGCGGATTTCGAGCAGCAATTCTGCACCCCCGCCATGACCCGGTCGGCCGACTGGATCTGCACCTGGAAATGCGCGCTGCGGCTCTGGCCCGACAGCCCCAGCTTTTCCAACCAGGTGCTGCGATACTGGCGCAAACCCGAGGGGCTGGAGCATGAGCGCGGCCTGCCCATCCACCGCGCCTTCCCGGACGCCTATGTGACGGCGCACCATCTGCGCGACCAGCTGAACGAGGCGAGCCTGGCGCAGCTGCTCGAATGGTCGCGCAGCCCCGGCCTGCTGCCGCGCGTCCGCTACGGCCCCGATCGCGGCAAGGACTGGCGCGAGATCGACGAGGACTCGCTGATCGGCTTCCTCGGCGACCGCGACCCCGATGTCCGCTTCACCGCCGAGACCGAGATGGCCAGGCGGCGGGGCGGCGGACATGTCGGCCGCCCCAGCCCGCCGGAACTTCTGCTTTAATCGTCATGATAACCATGACGTAACCGCTCTGGCGTCGTCGCTTCTCCTTCGATAAGGCATGATCCATGCAAGGGTTGGCTCGTACGCCTTTTGGCGGGATACCCGTCGGTCGGGTCCTGATCGCTGCCATGGCGACGGGCTTTCTGGCGTTGCTCGCGGCGGCAGTGGCGGCCGGCTATGCCATCCGTCAGGAAAACCGGCACAGCGACTGGGTCATCCATACCTATCACGTCGAAACCGTTCTGATCGAAGCGCGGCGGCTGGTCGAGCAGAAGGAGACGGCGCGCCGGGGCTATATGCTGGCGGGGACACCAGCCTTTCTCGACAGTTTCGAGCGCGCCCATGCCGCGCTGGTCCCGCAGATCGTCGAACTCCGCCGGCTGACCGCCGACAATGTGCACCAGCGCGAGCCGCTGGCCATGGTCGTCCGGCGACTGGCTGAGCTCGATGCCGCGCAGCGCGCGACCAACGAACTGGTTCGGCAGGGACGCGGAGCAGAGGCGCTGCGCCTGTTCCGCGCGGACAGCGGGCTGCTGCGGATGCAGAAGCTGCGCGCCGTCTTCGACCTCATGGCGCGCGAGGAACGCCGCCTGCTGGCGCTGCGCGATGCCGAACAGACCGCCAGCCGCCACCGTTTCTCGATCGTGGCGGCGGTTTCGATCCTGTTGTTCCTTCTGGTATCGATTCTCTCGTTCCTGACCGTGCGCCGCTATACCCGCGACCTTCAGCGTTCGCGCGTGGCGCTGGCCGACCTCAACGCGACGCTGGAGGAACAGGTCAAGGAACGCACCGCCGACCTGGCGCTGGCGAATGAAGAAATCCAGCGCTTCGCCTATATCGTCAGCCACGATCTACGTTCGCCGCTGGTCAACGTCATGGGCTTCACCGCCGAGCTGTCGGCCGCGACCGGGCCGCTGGCCGAACTGATCGACCGCGCCGAGGCGGAGGCGCCGCAGATCGTGACCGAGGAAGCCCGTCTTGCCGCGCGAGAGGATCTGCCCGAGGCGATCGGCTTCATCCGCACCTCGACCGCCAAGATGGACAGGCTCATCAACGCCATCCTGAAGCTGAGCCGCGAGGGGCGCCGCGTGCTCGCCCCCGAGATGATCGCGCTGGACCAGCTGGTCGAACAGATCACCGATTCGATCCGCCATGTCATCGACGATCGTGGCGTCACCGTCACCATCGAGCGTCCCATGCCGGTCGTCGTCAGCGACCGGATCGCGCTGGAACAGATCCTGTCCAACCTGATCGAGAACGCCACCAAATATCGCCATCCCGCGCGCGCCGCCGAGGTGCACGTCTCCGCGCAGGCAACGCCCGGCCGGGTGATCGTGGCGGTGCGCGACAATGGCCGCGGTATCGATCCGCGCGACCATCAGCGCGTTTTCGACCTGTTCCGCCGGTCGGGGCAGCAGGACCAGCCGGGCGAAGGCATCGGCCTCGCCCATGTCCGCGCCCTCGCCTATCGCCTGGGCGGCACGATTTCCGTCGAATCCCAACTGGGTGAGGGCGCAACCTTCTTCCTGTCGCTACCCCCCACCCTTGCCATCGAAAGTGCTTGAATGAACGACCATCGCTCCGTTGGCATCGTCATGATCGAGGATGACGAGGGCCATGCCCGCCTGATCGAGAAGAATATCCGCCGGGCGGGCATCCTAAACGACATCCGCCACTTCACCGACGGCACGACCGCGCTCGACTATCTGTTCAACGCGCCCGACGGTCCGGCCAAGAGCGGCCCGGCGATGGTCCTGCTCGACCTGAACCTGCCCGACATGAGCGGCACCGACATCCTAGCGAAGATCAAGGACGAGAGCAGCCCGCTGCGCCGCGCGCCGGTCGTCGTGCTGACTACCACCGACGACAAGGTGGAGATCCAGCGCTGCTACGATCTGGGCTGCAACGTCTACATCACCAAGCCGGTGAATTACGAAAATTTCGCCCAGGCGATCCGCCAGCTCGGCCTGTTCCTGTCGGTGATCCAGGTGCCCGAGGTCGAGGGCTGAACGCCCCGCCATGACGAGCGGCGCCGCCCCCCGCATCCTCTATATCGATGACGACGACGCGCTGCGGCGACTGGTGTCGCGCGCGCTGAGGCGGCACGGTTATGAGGTGGTATGCGCCGCATCGGGCACCCAGGGTGTCGCAATGGCGGCGGACGGCGGGTTCGATCTGGTTGCGGTCGACCATTATATGCCCGGCATGGACGGGCTGGAGACGCTGGCTGCGATCACCGCGCTGCCGGAGTCCCCGCCTGTCGTCTATGTCACCGGGTCCGACGAGGGGCGTATCGCCGTCGCCGCGCTGAAGGCGGGAGCCGCCGATTATGTGGTGAAGACGGTCGGCGAGGATTTCTTCGACCTGCTGTCCGCCACCTTTGCGCAGGTGCTCGACCGCGCGCGGCTGGAACGGGGCAAGGCCTCCGCCGAGGCCGAGTTGCGCGCGACCAACGCTCGTCTGGAGGCGATGCTGAGCGAGGTGAACCACCGTGTCGCCAACTCGCTGCAACTCGTCTCGGCAATGATCGGGTTGCAGAAGGGCGTGCTGACCGACACCCGCGCCCGCGATGCGCTGGAGGATACGCAGCGTCGCATTCGCGCCATCGCGCAGGTGCACCGCCGGCTCTACACCGCCAATGACGTCGAGCAGGTCGACCTGCGCGACTATTTGGGCGCGCTGATCGAGGAACTGGGCGAAAGCTGGTCGAGCGACGCGCTGCCTCGCACCCTGACCCTGTCGGCCGAGCCGATCCGTGTGAAGACGGACCGTGCGGTGTCGATCGGGGTGATCGTTACCGAACTCGTGACCAATGCCTGCAAATATGCCTATCCCGATGGCGGTGGCGAGGTGCGGATTGCCGTAACGCAGGCCGACGAACATTGCGTACTGACGGTCGAGGATGACGGTTGCGGCATGGCGGCGGACCAGAAGCCGCAGGGCACCGGGCTGGGCACCAAGCTGATCCGCGCGATGGCGCAGAGTTTGCAGACGGCGGTGGAATATGATCCCGCGCATTCCGGGGTCCGGGCGGTGTTGCGGGTGCCGGTTTAGGATTTGCGGCTGCTAGCGAGGCGTGGCCTTCGACTTCGCTCAGGCTGAACGGTAGTTTGGGAAAGGCTACCACTCCCCGTAACCACTCCCCTCCCGCAGGCGGGAGGGGCCGGGGGAGGGCAAGGTGTCTCACCGAGACCATCGCATGTGGCCTTTGCCCCTCCCCAACCCAGTTTCAGGTAAACGATGCCCCGCATCGTTTAGGCCATGCCGGGAGCATGGCCGACCTGAAATTCCCTGCCGGGAGAGGGGCTTTAAGCGGCGATCATCCCTATCGGCCTTATGGCTTGCGGAACTTATAAACGAACTGGTCCGTCCGCCCGCGAATGGCGGGATCGAACACATTCTTCGAATGATCGTCCTCAGGGTTACGTAGCACCTTGCTCTCGCCGACGAAGCGGAAGCCGACCGACTGGACCTGGCGCTTGACGGCATCCGGGTCGATCCGGTGCGTCGTATTGGTGTTGGCCAGCCCCTTGCCCACCGTGTCGGCATGATCGATGATGACATAGGTGCCGCCCGACTTGAGCAGCTTGAACACCGCCTGGTCGAAGGCGCGCAGCGCCGGTTCCCCCGCATTATTGGCAACGTCATGATAATTCTGGACGGTCCAGAACAGGTCGACCGGCTTGTCGGAGGCGGGCAGGTTCACCGCCTGCACCTGCGCGGTCGCGTTGGGCAGCTTCCAGCCCTGGATCGTGCCGAGCGACTTTTCGGCATATTTCTGCCCGGCGGCGGGCCAATAGGCATAGACATGCCCCTTGGGGCCGACGATGCCGGAGAAGATGCGGGTCCAATAGCCCTTGCCCGGCAGGTAATCGATCACCGTGTCGCCCGGCTTCACCCCGGAAAAGGCAAGGACCGCCGCCGCCTGGCGCCGTGCGTCGTCGCCCGCCTGATCGGCGCGCGCCGGATCGGCCAGCGCAGCGGCGATAGCGGCGGGGACCTTCGCCGGAGCGGCAGGTTTTTGCTGCGCCACCGCGACGGTCGTGCCCGCCGCCAGGATCAGCCCCAATGCAATCGCCTTCATGCCTGCTCTCCTTGACCAATATGTCCCCGCGGGCGGGATGTTGGCTTACACGTCCAGATTCGCGACGTTCAGCGCATTGTCCTGGATGAACTCGCGGCGCGGTTCGACGACTTCACCCATCAACCGGCTGAACACCTCGTCCGCCGCCGCGACATCGTCCGACGTCACGCGCAGCATCGAGCGGACCGCCGGGTCCAGCGTGGTTTCCCACAGCTGTTCGGCATTCATCTCCCCCAAGCCTTTGTAGCGCTGGATCGCCAGCCCCTTGCGGCCGGCGGTCAGGATCGCCTCGAGCAACTGGCTCGGCCGCGCGACGCGGGTCTCACCACGCGCCAGCGTCGTCGCGTTGCCCTCCTCATCGGTCGGCATGACATCGGCCGACGGCTCGGTTGCGGCATTGCGCAGCGGCACCAGCTTGGCGGCGTGGGTAAAGCTCTCGGCCTGCTCGGCGGCCAGCGTGTGCAGCTTGCGCGCCTCCGCCGAGGCGATGAAGCTGGCCTCGACGATGTGATGGTCGGTCACGCCGCGCCACAACCGCTCGAAATGCACGCCGCCATCCTCGGTCAGCCGCGCCGACCAGCGCGCCTCGTGATCGCCCGACTCCAACCGCCGCGTGGTTTCGACCACCGTCGCCATCCGCTGCTCGCGGGTCAGCACAGGGTCTAGCGCGCCAGCCAGCGCCAGCACTTCGATGATCGAGGCGTCGTAGCGCCGGGGCACATAGCGCATCAGCGTGCGCATCCGCCGCGCATGGTCGACCAGCGTCTTGAGGTCGTTGCCCGAACGCGCACCGCCCGCGCCCTCCAGCACCATGGTGGAAACACCCGCCTCGACCAGATATTCGTCGAGCGCGGTGTCGTCCTTGAGGTACACTTCCGACCGCCCCTTGGTCGCTTTGTAGAGCGGCGGCTGGGCGATGTAGAGGTGCCCGCGCTCGATCAGCTCGGGCATCTGGCGGTAGAAGAAGGTCAGCAGCAGCGTGCGGATATGCGCGCCGTCGACGTCTGCGTCGGTCATGATGACGATCTTGTGATAGCGCAGCTTGTCCGCGTTGAAATCGTCGCGGCCGATGCCGGTGCCCATCGCCTGGATCAGCGTACCGATTTCCTTGGACGAGATCATGCGGTCGAACCGCGCGCGCTCGGTGTTCAGGATCTTACCGCGCAAGGGCAGGATGGCCTGGAAATGGCGGTTGCGCCCCTGCTTGGCCGAGCCACCGGCCGAGTCACCCTCGACCAGGAACAGTTCGGACTTGGCCGGATCGCGCTCCTGGCAATCGGCGAGCTTGCCGGGCAGCGAGGCGATGTCCATCACGCCCTTGCGCCGCGTCAGCTCGCGGGCGCGCTTGGCGGCCTCACGCGCGGCGGCGGCGTCGATCACCTTCGCGATGATCGCACGCGCGTTCTGCGGATTTTCCTCCAGCCAGTCGGCCAGCTTGTCGGCGATCAGCGATTCGAGCGGCTGGCGCACCTCGGAGGAAACCAGCTTGTCCTTGGTCTGGCTCGAAAACTTCGGATCGGGCAGCTTGACCGAGACGATCGCGGTCAGCCCTTCACGCATGTCGTCGCCGGTCAGCGTCACCTTCTCCTTCTTCAGGAGGCCCGACTTGTCGGCATAATTGTTGAGCGTGCGGGTCAGCGCCGCGCGGAACGCCGCGATATGCGTGCCGCCGTCGCGCTGGGGTATGTTGTTGGTGAACGCCAGGACGTTCTCGTAATAAGAGTCGTTCCATTCCAGCGCGACGTCCATGCCGATCGCATCGCGCTGGCCATGAATGGCGATGGGTTCGGGGAACAGCGGCGACTTGGACCGGTCCAGCCACTTCACGAAAGCGGCGATGCCGCCCTCATAATAGAGCTCCACCGTCTTGGGCTCTTCATGCCGCGCATCGGTCAGGAACAGGCGCACGCCCGAGTTCAGGAAGGCCAGCTCGCGATAGCGATGCTCGAGCTTGGCAAAGTCGAACTCGACGATCTTGAAGGTCGACGGGCTGGGCAGGAAGGTGACGCGGGTACCCTTCTGCCCCGGCTCGGCCTTGCCGACGACCTTCAGCGGCGCGACCGCATCGCCGTGCGCGAAGCGCATATAATGCTCCTCGCCGTCGCGCCAGATGGTCAGGTCCAGGAACTCGGACAGCGCGTTCACCACCGACACGCCGACGCCGTGCAGACCGCCCGACACCTTATAGGCGTTGTCGTCGCTGGTATTCTCGAACTTGCCGCCCGCGTGCAGCTGGGTCATGATGACCTCGGCCGCCGACACGCCCTCTTCGGGATGGATGCCGGTCGGGATGCCGCGCCCATTGTCGGTCACGCTGACCGAGCCGTCGGCGTTCAGCTGGATGTCGATGCGGTCGCAATGCCCCGCCAGCGCTTCGTCGATCGCATTGTCCGACACCTCGAACACCATATGGTGAAGGCCCGAACCGTCGTCGGTGTCGCCGATATACATGCCCGGCCGCTTGCGCACCGCGTCGAGGCCCTTCAGCACCTTGATCGAGGAGGCGCCGTACTCATTCGTCTGGGGGGTATCTGCCATAGCGAGTATATAGGAATTCCCGCCCTTAAGGGGAAGCAAAATGGAAGGCGACGCGGCCCTTTCATGTCCTCTTGCAACGGGGGCGCTTTCATGGCGTTTGAACGGCCATGACCGACAGCTCCACTCCTCCCACATTACCCGACAGCGCACAGATCCAGTCGCTGTTCTTCGACGCGGTGCGCATCGGCGATGACCAGGCGGTGGGCGCGCTGCTGCGGGCGGGCGCGGATATCGAGGGGGCGGATGCGCGCGGTTATACCGCGCTGATGCTGTCCAGCTATAACGGCCATCTGTCGACCACCGCGCTGCTGCTCGATGCCGGTGCGCGGCCCGAAGGCGCCACCGATGCGCAGGGCAATTCGGCGCTGATGGGCGTGGCGTTCAAGGGCTATCCGGATATCGCCCGGCTGCTGATCGACCGGGGAGCGGACGTGAACTATCAGAACCGGGCCGGGCAGACCGCCGCGATGATGGCGACCCTGTTCAACCAGGCCGCCATTCTCGACCTGCTGATCGAGCGCGGCGCAGACCTTGGCATCGCGGACGCAGCGGGCAATACCGCACAGCGGCTGGCGCTGATGCAGGGGAATGCCGCGCTGGCCGCGCGGCTTTCCTGACACCGAATTCATCCGCCAGACCGGGCCGTTCATGGACCTTATGCGTTTGCCTTTGCACCCAATCGGTCGGGAGATATGCTTGTGATCGGCCAATCCTTGGTTCTTGCCACCGCGCTGCTCTCGCTGGGCGTCAGCCAGGCGTCGGCGCAATCGACTTCGGTGCGGCGCGACTATCCCAGTTGCAATCTGGCGCAGCAGCACCGCGTCCGCGGCCAGACCGGCGGCTCGATCCGGGACATCCGCCAGGCGCATATCTCGATGCGCGCCAATATCCTGGAGGCGGACATCGGCAACGCCCGCAAGGCCCGCCGCCTGGCTCAGCCCCAAGCGCAAAAGCTGTGGCAGCGTGTCGAGCAGGTCCGCCGCGACGCCGATGCGACCGTGGCGAAACAAGGCTTTCTGAGCGCAGGCGAAGTCGCCAGCTATGACCGCGCCTTGGATATGGTGGCGACGGCGATTTGCCGCTGATCGATGCCCTGGGTGGTAAGCGACGGGATCAGAATTCTATCCGCGTCGCGTCCCCCGGTACGTCGGTGAACAACGCGGCCTCGGTTCCGGTCATCCAGACCTGGCCCCGCCCGGCGAGCCGCTCGAACAGCGCCGCGCGGCGTGCGGGGTCGAGATGCGCCGCCACCTCGTCGAGCAGCAGCACCGGCGGCACTCCGCGCTGTTCGGTGACGAGATCGGCATGGGCCAGCACGATGCCCAGCAACAATGCCTTTTGCTCGCCGGTCGAACACAGCGCCGCCGCCTGTCCCTTCGCCACATGGACCACGGACAGGTCGGCACGATGCGGCCCCACCAGCGTCCGCCCCGCCGCCGCATCGCGCCTGCGCCCCATGGCCAGCGCATGGGCGAACGCCGCCGGATCGACCGCCTCGCCCTCCAGGGCAAGCGCAGCGCGCGCGAACACGCTGTCGGGAGCCTCGGCGAGCCGCTGGTCGAGCGCCGCGACCGCCGCAACGCGCGCGGCATCGACCGCCACGCCATGCTCGACCATCCGCGCCTCCAGCGCGCTCAGCCAGTCGGGATCGACCGGGCCTTCGCTGGCCAACAGCCGGTTGCGCTCGCGCATGGCTGCTTCATAGCGGGTCGCGTGCATCCCGTGCGCCGGAGCCAGCGCCAGCACCAACCGGTCGAGAAATCGCCGCCGCTCGGACGCAGGCTCGACGAACAGCCGGTCCATTGCCGGGGTCAGCCACAGCACCGAGAGCCAGTCGGCCAGCGCGTTGGCGCTCGCCCCCGCCCCCTGAACCCTGACCACCCGCCGCTCGGGCGCGGACGGCAGCGCGCCGGTCGCGATCTCGACATCACCGTCCAGCGTCGCGGCGACTCCGAACCCGCCCTTGCCCTCCTGCCGCGCCATCGCCGACAGCGCCGCGCGGCGCAGCCCTCGGCCGGGGGCGAGTAGCGATACCGCCTCCAGGACGTTGGTTTTCCCAGCGCCGTTTTGGCCGGTCAGCACGACGAACCCTGCGCTGGGGGTCAGCGTGAGGTCGGCATGATTGCGGAAATCGGTCAGGACAAGGCGGGTGAGCATTATGACCGCCTTAGAACATCCTCCCCGGCACGGGGAGGGGGACCACCGCAAAGCGGTGGTGGAGGGGGATCTCCGGACAGGTCATCCTGTGCCGAAGCCCCCTCCGTCAGGCTTTCAGCCTGCCACCTCCCCGTACCGGGGAGGATTAAATCACACCCGCATCGGCATCAGCACGTAGAGCGCAGGGGCCTTGTCATTCTCGCGGATCAGGGTCGGCGCGGCGGCGTCGGCGAGATGGACCTCGACCGTGTCACTGTCGATCTGGCCGAGAATGTCGAGCAGATAGCGGCTGTTAAAACCGATCTCGAAGCCCAGCGACGTGTATTCGCCCGGCACTTCTTCGGACGCAGTGCCGTTTTCAGGGCTCGTCACCGACAGGGTGATCCGGTCGCGGTCCAGTGCCATCTTTACCGCGCGGGTCTTTTCCGTCGCGATGGTCGACACGCGATCGACGCCCTGCATGAACGCCTTGGGGTCCAGCTTCAGGATCTTGTCGTTCGCGGTCGGGATGACGCGGCTATAGTCGGGGAAGGTGCCGTCGATCAGCTTGGAGGTCAGGATCGCCTGGCCCAGGTCGAAGCGGATCTTGGTGCCCGACAGCGACACGCCGACCGAGCCGTCGACTTCGTCGAGCAGCTTGCGCAGCTCGCCCACGCACTTCCGCGGCACGATCACGTCGGGCATCCCCTCGGCGCCATTGGGGCGCTCGATGGTGACGCGCGCCAGACGGTGGCCGTCGGTGGCGGCGGCCTTCAGCACCGGCGCGCCGTTATCCTCGGCGACGTGCAGGAAGATGCCGTTGAGATAATAGCGCGTCTCTTCGGTCGAGATGGCGAAGCGCGTCTTGTCGATGATCTGCTTGAGCAGCTCGACCGGCAGCTCGAACTGGGTCGGCAGCTCGCCCTCGGCGATGACGGGGAAGTCGTCGCGCGGCAGGGTGCCGAGCGAGAAGCGCGCGCGGCCCGCGACGATGGTCATGCGCCCCTCGGCCGCGGTCAGCTGGACCTGCGCGCCCTCGGGCAGCTTGCGCGCAATGTCGAACAGCGTGTGCGCCGACACGGTGGTCGATCCTGGCTGGTCGACGGCGGCGGCGACGCTGTCGTTGATCTGCAGGTCCAGGTCGGTCGCCATCATGCGCAGCTGGCCCTCGGCGGTGGCTTCCAGCAGCACGTTGGAGAGGATCGGAATCGTGTTCCGCCGCTCCACCACCGACTGGACATGGCTCAAACCCTTGAGCAGCGTTGCGCGTTCGATCGTCGCCTTCATTTCCTGATCCCCCGCCGGAACGACCGCATGGTCCCCGAGTCCGAATGATAAATGGCCTTGGTTCCTACCCGCTAAGAAGGGGCCGGAGCAAGGCTCCGACCCCTCTTACATTGGGAGTAAAACCACCGTTAATGTGGAAAAGAATCCCGATTTAGAAGCGCAGGCCCAGACCCGCCATCAGCTGGTGACGGTTCGGGTTGATGCCGACACCGTCCAGCTCGTCATAGTGCGAATAGCGATATTCGCCCTTTACGAAGGTGTTGGGGCTGATCGCATATTCGAGCCCTGCGCCCAGGCGATAGCCGCCGACTTCCTGCTCATTGGACGTCGTGACGCCCGCCGTGGTGTAGCGCGCATCGAACTTGGCGTTGGTGTAACCGCCCTTCAGATAGCCCATCGCGACCGGCGAAATGATATAGCCGACGCGCGCACCGGCGTAGAGGTCACGCCCCGCGCCCAGGCGGAACTCGTCGCCGGGCACGCGGATGCCGTTGCTGCGCGTGTCCGAGCTGCTGCCCGAAATCTCGCCCTCGGCGCCCAGCACCACCGGGCCTGCCGGAATGTCGTAACCGATCGCGGCGCCATAGAGCACGCCGTCGCTCGAACTCTTGTCCTGACCCTGACGATCGTTGAGGCTGTCATAGCCGATCAGGCCCTCGACGCGGAAACCCGTGAAGGGCTGCGCGGTCTGCGCGGCGGCGGGGGCCGCAGCGGCGATGGCTGCCGAGGTCGCCAGGGCGGCGAGCATGAGCTTACGCATACACTATACTCCATTACTGTACCGGCCGCCGTTACATTCGGCGGTTGCCGCACCAATGGCGCGAAAGCCCGGTCGTTGCATGAACCTCAGCTAAACAGGAAAAAGCGTTGCATAGACGCAACAGCCGCGACAGGGATGAGCGGCCATGAAGCCTCTGCAAGCCGCACCCGCCCGGAAAGGCCGCGATTATATCGCCCGGCATGGCGAAACGGTCTTCAACCGGATCGGACGCATCCAGGGCGACCGGGTCGAGCTGCACACACCGCTGACCCGACGGGGATTCGCGCAGGCAGAGGCGATCGGCGAAGTCCTGCGCGAGCGGCTAGGCACGATGCCCGCGCTGACCCTCTGGTCCTCGCCGACAGGGCGCGCGCTCCAGACCTTGGCGGTGATCGCCGAGCATCTGACGCTCGACTGGCACGACACGCGGCAGGATCTCCGGCTGATCGAGCTGGGTTTCGGCAGCTGGGGCGGACAGGATTTCTCCGCGCTGACTGCGATTCACGGCCCTATCGTCCATCCGCACGGCATGGCGGTGGGCGCGCCCGATGGCGAAAGCTATGCGGCGATGGCGGCCCGGCTGTCGGCCTGGTCGGACGACACGGCCGAGCATGACGGCGACCGGTTGATCCTGATGCATGGCCTGTCCAGCCGGGTGTTGCGCGGGCTGCTGTTGGGGTTGCCCGACGACGCGCTGTGCGGCGTTCCGGTGGCGGAGCGCCTGCCGCAGGGATCGATCGTGATGATCGAGGGCGGGGTCGAGACGGTGATCCACCGGGCTTGCCCATGAAGCGGCTGGACCATGATGACATCCCATTGAACCATTATGAGCCCCTCCCCTTCAGGGGAGGGGTTGGGGTGGGGGATCGCCCCGAACCGCACGCTTGCGGGTCCGCCCCACCCCCGGCCCCTCCCCTGAAGGGGAGGGGTAGGCCCATCTCATGTCATCTTGCCCTAGGTCTGTGTCTGGCGCTGATCGCCGCGCCCGTCCTCGCCCGCGAGACGATCGGCATCTACAAGGGCTGGGGCGCATTCCGCGATCCCGACCGCTGCTATGCCATTGCCAAGCCTGTGCTGGCGAACGGACGCGTCGGCGGATTCGCCAGCGTCGGCACCTGGCCCGCCAAGCGGCTGCGCGAATCTTTCCACGCGCATCTGAGCCTCCCCCGCGACCGCGCCGCAGCCGTCACGCTGGCGATCGGCGAACGGCGCTTTCCGCTGGTCGGCACCCCCCAGGACGTCTGGGCACCCGACGCCGCCACCGACCACGCGCTGGTCATGGCGATGCGCTCCGGCCGCAGCATGAGCATCTCCGCCGTCGATCCACGCCACCGACCCTTCGCCGACACCTATGCGCTGGCGGGGGCGGCGGCGGCGATCGATGCGGCGACCTTGGCGTGTGTGGGGTAACGCTTATTCCTCCCCGGCAAGGGGAACTGTTTACACGGGCCGCATTTGGGATTCATGTCTGTCGCTGTGATTTGAGACGGGGAGGATTGGATGCGTTGTCCGAAGTGTGAGGGGAGCGATCTGATCAAGCGGGGCCGGAAGGCGGG
>Ga0233425_10000668_pt1 | contig 86284 bp, 97 predicted proteins | sample Watercolumn_Towu_2_FD_181712 | JGI IMG/M metagenome (GOLD analysis project Ga0233425, IMG submission 181712) | Freshwater microbial communities from Lake Towuti, South Sulawesi, Indonesia - Watercolumn_Towuti2014_140_MG | ecosystem: Environmental > Aquatic > Freshwater > Lake | place... | reverse complement strand
CAGTTCACTGGGCTACCGACCACCGGCACCCGCGGCGATCAACCCGCAACCACCCGTCTTGGAACAGGCAGCAGCTATGCAGTAAAGTGCGTCACTGAACCTGGCACAAAAAACCAGTCAGGCCATTCCGTCTCGCCCCATTCGATGAAAGCGTCGACCTGCCCTTCGAACTCGGGGTCGTAACTGATGACTTCCTGCGCGGGTGCCTTGCTGACTTCGGTTTCCATGTTTCCCCCCAAAAATAATATGCGTATTATTTTTTTACTCTGCACCGCTTTCGGGGATTCCAGAGTCGTTCCCACGAAACGGCTGAAGCAGGGGCGCGTGTCGAACTGGGCTATGCGTTGAGTCGCGTCCGAATACAGGGTTTCTGCGCGATCGTGCGGGGGGCAAGGGGCACTGTGCTGCTGGGGCTTTACCGAACGCCTTTAGAACCCCTTCCGCGCAGTCCTGGGGCGGTTCCGACGCTGCGGAAAGATCGGACGCTGTGGGGAGCGTCAGGACTGCGGGAAATGGCTGGATTGTGCCTCGGGTCGGACTCGAACCGACACGCCATTACTGGCAATAGATTTTGAGTCTATCGCGGCTACCAGTTACGCCACCGAGGCAAGGGGCGAATGTTAGCGCAATGAATGTCTTTTTGAACACCTGACGCGACTATTCCTTTGCGTCCCAACCCACGAGACTTCCCTTGATCTTGTTCACGCCCTCAAGGATTTCCCCGCCGAGGTATTTGGCATAGGAGGTCTCGATCATTGCGACTGACGTTCTGCAATTGTTAGCGACTTCGTAGACGCTCACGCCATTCAATAACCGAAAACAGATGTATGTCGCCCTCAACGATACAAAATCTCGTTTTGCTGGCGGCTGCGTGTTCGAGAAGCGAAGCTTTGCCTTCTCAAGAATCTGCTTGAACATATCTCGGTGATGTTCAAGAAATAGCTTCTCTTGAGATTTCTGCGGCTCAGTAATCTTCCGCGCTTCAATTCTGCGTTTGAATGCGGCAGTCGCTCCGAAAAAGCTGCGGCAAGTACCCGTGCCCCTCTTTCCCTTGATGTTGCGGATAACGAGGTATTCACGCTCAGCTTCTTTATCAAGCTTTACCTCGACATCGCAAAACCGCGTATTCGCAATTTCCGAGACACGGCAACCCGTGTTGGTCGTCCAAATCACGTAATCATAGAGTTCGTCTACAGCAGAGAGCCAGCGCGGCTGCACGGAACTCAGATGCTTGCGGTGTTTTCTTATCACCGACAGTAGTCGCTTGTATTCGGGTGGGCGAAACCAAGGTCGGGGAGCTTCGATTCGTCGCCCCGTATATTCATCCTTGAAGATAGGAAGCTCTTTTATGATGCCGTGACGATAGGCATCGTTGAGAACTACCCTCAAAGCATTCTTGTATTGATGCAGTGTTCCGCGCTTTAGGTGCGGATACTTCTTCAGAACATATTCCTTGAAGGCAAACCAAGTTGTGACCTTTATGGACTCAATTGGCAATTTGCCGAAGAAAGGCAAAATGCGCGACTTCAGACTTACCTCGATACCGCGATAGGTAGCAGCGCTTCGCTCACCGCGCACAACGCGCTGCTTATAGCGATCGAGCGCATCCCTTGCCACCGTTTCGAATTTGAGGGCTGATCCGACAAGAGTGCCAGCTGCGATTTCGCCCTGCGTCTTGAAATACCACTCCTTGGCAAACGCTTCAGCTACTTTTTTGGTCGTTTGTTTGGTGGATGTTCTGAGGTACTTGCCTCGCAGGTGAAAACCTGCCCACCAGAATTTCGATGTTGGTCGCTGGAAAACGTGGAGCCTGCCATCCAGCAACTGAACGTGCCCGAGTCCCGCCTGTTCTGCCACGACGAACTCAAAGGAAAAGCGATGGACAGATTCTACTTTGGTGGCAGAAACATGTGTAGCGTATGTGTAGCTCACAAAACTATGTAACATTCTGATTGTAAATGATTAAAGCTGGAAATATTGCTATTTTGAGTCCGCTGCGTATACATATTACGCCATTAAGGCGCTGGGCTGAATTCTATAATTCGCCGCGATGAAGGTCGCGGACTTCGACTATGCGCTGCCCGCGGATCTCATCGCGCAACACCCGGCGCCCGAGCGCGCCGCGAGCCGCCTGCTGCACCTGGACGCAAGCGGCCGCCTGCAGGACCTGAAGTTCTCCGATCTCCCCTCGCTCCTTGGCCCGCAGGATGCCCTCGTCCTGAACGACACCCGCGTCATCAAGGCGCGCCTCTACGGCCACAAGCCGAGCGGCGGCAAAGTACAGATCATGGTCGAGCGCATCACCGGCGAGCACGAAGCCCTCGCCCTCATGCGCGCGGGCCACTCGCCGAAGCCGGGCACGCACGTACGGCTCGGCGACGGCGTGGAAGCCGAGGTCATCGGCAGGGACGACGACCTCTACCGGGTGCGCTTCGCGGAGCCGGTCGCCGATGTACTCGACCGATTCGGCAACGTCCCCCTGCCGCCTTACATCACGCACACGCCAGGAGCGGAGGATCTCGAGCGCTACCAGACGGTTTACGCGAGCAAGGATGGCGCTGTGGCGGCGCCGACCGCAGGGCTTCACTTCAACGAATCCCTCCTAGCAAAGATCGAGCAAAGAGGTGCTCGCATCGCGAAGCTCACCCTGCATGTCGGCGCGGGCACCTTCCAGCCCGTGCGCGGCGACACCGTGGAAGAGCACCGTATGCACAAGGAGCGCTACTCGATCCCAGAGGACACGCTCAAGGCGATCGTGGGGAAGCGCGTCCTAGCCGTTGGCACGACCTCGCTGCGCGCGCTCGAGACCCATGCCTTGACGGGAAAGCGCGAGGGCGAATCGGATCTGTTCGTCTTCCCCGGCTTCAAGTTTCAGGTCGCGCAGCGCCTGCTCACGAACTTCCATCTGCCGAAATCGACCCTGCTCATGCTCCTGGCGGCCTTCGCGGGCCACGACAGCATCAAGCGCGCTTATGCGCACGCGATCGAGAAGCGCTACCGGTTCTTCAGCTATGGTGACGCCATGCTGATCGAGGGATCGCGTTGAAGTTTACGGTCGCCTCCCGCGACGGCGCGGCGCGCACGGGCGTGCTCGAGCTCGCGCACGGGCACGTCGAGACGCCGGCATTCATGCCGATCGGCACCTACGGCGCCGTGAAGGCGGTGTCGCCCGCCGAGCTGAAGGCGCTCGGCGCCGGCTTGATCCTAAGCAATGCCTTCCATCTCTGGCTCCGGCCGGGGACGGATGTGATCGAGAAGCACGGCGGGCTGCACCGCTTCATGGGCTGGGACGGACCGATCCTGACCGATTCAGGAGGTTTCCAGGTTTTCAGTCTTACGGATCTGAGAAAAGTCACGGAAGAAGGGGTTCGCTTCGCCTCCCCCATCAACGGCGACCGGCTGATGCTGACCCCGGAGGAGTCGATGCGGATCCAGCGGTCGCTGAACTCCGACGTCGTCATGGTCTTCGACGAATGCACCCCCTACCCCGCGACCGAGAAGCAGGCTAGGAAGTCGATGGAACTCAGCATGCGCTGGGCGGCGCGCTCGAAGCGCGCGCACGAGGGAAACTCGAACGCCCTTTTCGGGATCGTCCAAGGGAGCGTTTTCGACGGGCTGCGCGAGAAATCCTTGAATGAACTAAGGCAAATGCAGTTTGATGGGTATGCCATCGGCGGGCTGGCGGTGGGCGAACCAAAAGCGGACCGTGATCGTGTAGTCACACACCTCGTGCCGCAAATGCCCGCGGACAAGCCGCGCTATCTCATGGGCATGGGCACGCCCGAGGACCTGATCGAGGCGGTCGGCGCCGGCGTCGACATGTTCGATTGCGTCCTGCCGACGCGCAACGCCCGCAACGGCTGGCTGTTCACGCGCTCGGGCGACTTCAAGATCCGCAACGCGAAACACCGCGACGATTCGCGGCCGCTGGACGAGTCTTGCGGCTGCCACACCTGCCGCAACTTCAGCCGCGCCTACCTGCACCACCTGCAGAAGACGAACGAGATCCTCGGCGCGCGCCTGAACACGCTCCACAACCTGCACTACTACCTGGGCCTCATGCGCGAGCTGCGCGAAGCGATTGCCGCGGGCACGCTGCGGGCCACGGCCGAGAGGCTGTTAGGGAAGCGCAAGCTGCTATAATTTCGCGCCTTTTTTCCCGCCTTTCGAAGGAGCTCCCGTGCTGATTTCCCCTGCATACGCGCAAGCACCCGCCGCCGGCGCGCCGCCGGGCGGCGACATGAGCTTCCTCATCATGATGATCCTCATGTTCGTGGTGCTGTACTTCTTCATGATCCGCCCGCAGATGAAGCGGCAGAAGGAGCAGCGCAAGATGATCGACGAGCTGCAGAAGGGCGACGAGGTCGTTACCGCGGGCGGCGTCGTCGGCAAGATCACCAAGATGAGCGAGACCTACGTGACCCTCGAGATCGCGAACAACACCGAGATCGTGGTGCAGCGGACGGCGGTCTCGCTGCTGTTGCCGAAGGGCACCCTCAAAAGCCTCCAGTAAGTGAACCGCTTTCCCGTCTGGAAGTACGCGCTGATCGCGTTGACGATCGCGGTCGCGCTGCTCTATACGCTGCCGAATTTCTTCGGCGAGTCGCCCGCGGTGCAGGTCTCGGCTGGACGCACCACCGTGAAAGTCGACAGCACGGTGCTCGGGCGCATCGAGCCCGCGCTCAAGGCCGCGCAGATCGCGTCGACCGGCGTGGTGCTGGACGACAACGGCGTCCGCCTGCGTTTCGCGGACGGCGACACCCAGCTCAGGGCGAAGGACACGATCGAGAAAGCGCTGAACCCCGACCCGCAGAACCCCGAGTACGTGGTCGCGCTGAACCTGCTGTCCTCTTCGCCGCGCTGGCTGACGGCGATCCATGCGCTGCCGATGTACCTCGGCCTCGACCTGCGCGGCGGGGTGCATTTCCTCCTGCAGGTCGACATGAAGAAGGCGCTGGAGAAGCGCCTCGAGGCCTACGCGAGCGACATGCGCTCTCTGCTGCGCGACAAGAACGTGCGCCACGCCGGCATCTCCCGCGAGGGCGATCTCGTGCGCGTGCGTTTTCGCGACGCCGATACGCGCGCCAAGGCACGCGAAGTGATCACTGCCAGCGTGCCCGACCTCGCGCTCACCGAGCACAGCGACGGCCAGGACATGCTGCTCGTCGGCAGTCTGCGCCTCGAGGCGCAGAAGAAAGAGCAGGAGCAGGCGCTCAAGCAGAACATCATGACGCTCGGCCGGCGCGTCAACCAGCTCGGCGTGGCCGAGCCGGTGATCCAGCAGCAGGGCGCCGACCGCATCGTCGTGCAGTTGCCCGGCGTGCAGGACACCTCGCGCGCGAAGGAGATCCTTGGCCGCACGGCGACGCTCGAGGTGCGCCTCGTAGACGACACCGGCGGCACGCTGGTCGACATCTTCCCGGAGCGCAAGCGCGACGGCAGCGTCATCCCGGTGGCGGTGAAGAAGCAGGTCATCGTCACCGGCGACCAGTTCGTCGGCGCCTCGGCGACCTTCGACCAGGACCAGCGCCCGGCGGTCGCGGTCGAGCTGAACGAGGCCGGCGGCAGGGTCATGCGCCAGACCACGCGCGAGAACCTGCGCAAGCCGATGGCGATCATCCTGTTCGAGAAGAACAAGGGGGAGGCGATTTCGGTCGCGACCATCCAGGGCGAGTTCGGCAGCCGCTTCCAGATCACCGGCATGTTCTCGCCGGCCGAGACCAGAGACCTGTCGCTGCTGATCCGCGCGGGCTCGCTCGCCGCGCCGATGGAGATCATCGAGGAGCGCACCGTCGGCCCGTCGCTCGGCAAGGAGAACATCGAGAAGGGCTTCAACGCGACCAAGTGGGGCTTCATCGCGATCGCGATCTTCATGAGCATCTACTACGTGATGTTCGGCGTGATCTCGTCGGTCGCGCTCGGCGTGAACCTGCTCTTCCTGATCGCGCTGCTCTCGCTGCTGCAGGCAACGCTGACCTTGCCCGGCATCGCGGCGATCGCGCTCACGCTCGGCATGGCAATCGACGCCAACGTGCTGATCAACGAGCGGATAAGAGAGGAAATTCGCGGCGGCCAGTCGCCGCAGGCCGCGATCGCCGCCGGCTACGAGCGCGCCTGGGGCACGATCCTCGACTCGAACGTCACCACGCTGATCGCGGGCCTCGCGCTGCTCATCTTCGGCTCGGGGCCGGTGCGCGGCTTCGCGGTGGTGCACTGCCTCGGCATCCTCACCTCGATCTTCTCCGCGGTGGTGGTCTCGCGCGCCATGGTCAACCTCGTCTACGGGCACCGGCGCCGGGTGGCGAGGCTCGCTATCGGCGATACCGGGTGGAAATGAGCGGCTGACGCATGGAATTCTTCAAGATCCGCAGCGTCATCCCGTTCATGCGGCATGCGCTCGTCTTCAACGTGATCTCGCTCGTCACGTTTTTCGCCGCGGTGTTCTTCCTTTTCTACAAGGGGCTGCACCTTTCGGTCGAGTTCACCGGCGGCACGCTGATCGAGGCAAACTACAAGGAGGCCGCCAACGTCGAGGCGGTCCGCGAGGCGCTGGACAAGGCGGGCTTCAAGGCCGAAGTGCAGAACTTCGGCTCCTCGCGCGACGTGCTGATCCGGCTGCCGATCGAGAAGGAGCAGTCGACCGCCGGGCTGTCGGAGAAAGTGGGCGAGCTGCTCAAGAGGCAGGACGCGAGCGCGCAGATCCGGCGCGTCGAGTTCGTCGGCCCGCAGGTCGGCGAGGAGCTCTACGAGCACGGCGCGCTCGCGCTGCTCGTGACCGCGGTCGGCATCGTGCTCTACCTCTGGTTCCGCTTCGAGTGGCGCTTCGGCCTCTCCGCGATCATCGCCAACCTGCACGACGTGGTGATCATCCTCGGCTTCTTCGCCTTCTTCCAGTGGGAGTTCTCGCTGCCGGTGCTCGCCGCGGTGCTCGCGGTGCTCGGCTACTCGGTGAACGAGTCGGTGGTGGTCTTCGACCGGGTGCGCGAGAACTTCCGCAAGATGAGGAAGGCGACCGTGCCCGAGGTGATCGACAGCGCGATCACCGGCGTGATCTCGCGCACCATCATCACCCATGGCTGCACGCAGGCGATGGTCACCACCATGCTCCTCTTCGGCGGCGCGGCGCTGCACTACTTCGCGCTCGCGCTCACCATCGGGATTCTCTTCGGCATCTACTCCTCGGTGCTGGTCGCCTGCCCGCTGGTCATGTGGCTCGGCGTCGACCGCTCGCAGTTCGTGAGGGCGGCGCCGAAGAAACCCGCGGGCGGGCTGCGCGACGACAACGAGGGCGCGGTCGTTTAGCGGTGGAGCGACGCTCGCTCCGGCTTTCGCGCGTTACCCTGAACGTCCTGGTTGCCGGCGCGGGCGCGCCGGTGGTGCTGCTGCACGGCTGGCCGCAGACGTCGCACGAGTGGCGCAAGCTCGCGCCGCTCCTTTCAGGCAGGTACCGGCTGGTGATGCCCGATCTGCCCGGGCTCGGCGACAGCTCGATCCCGCCGGCCGGCTATGACAAGAAGGCGATCGCCGCCGACCTCGTCCAGATGTGCACGCAGCTCGAGCTCGGGCGCTTTCATCTCGTCGGCCACGACTGGGGCGGGCCGACCGCGTTCGCGCTCGCCTGCGCCATGCCTGACTCGGTCAGAACGCTCTCCATCCTCGATGTCACGATCCCGGGCATCGGGCCCGACATCTCGCAGGGTGGACGGCGCTGGCACCACGCGTTTCACCTGACCCCGGACCTGCCCGAGGCGCTGACCGCGGGACGCGAGCGCGAGTACCTGGGCTGGTTCTACCGGGAGTTCTGCTGGCGGAAGGGCGCCATCGCGCAGGCCGACATCGACGATTACCTGCGCTGCTACAGCCGGCCGGGCGCGATGCGCGCCGGCTTCGAGTACTACCGCGCCCTGCCGCAGGACAAGGCCGACAACCGCGCGACCCTCGAGTCGGGATTCCGGCTGGAGATGCCGGTGCTCGCGCTGGGCGGCGCGAGAGCCGAGGCGCGCGGCCGCGGCGAGGAGCCGATGGAATCGCTGCGGGCGATCGCGACCGACGTGCGCGGCAGCGCGATCCCCGAGTGCGGTCACTTCATTCCCGAGGAGCAACCCGAAACGCTCGCCGCGCGGCTGCTCGAGCACTTCGCGAGCGGCTAGCGCGCGACGACCTCTTCCTTCTCCTCCTTCTGGAGCGCGAAGATCGAGGTGTAGCCCTTCGACCAGTCCGGCGGGATCAGGCACGGCCGCGGGTCGTGGTGCGCGAACAGCGCGCGCTTGCCGCGCAGCAAGTACTGGTCGTGCTTCGGCTTGATCGGGTTGACGGTGTAGGGAAAGGCGTCCGCCGAGGTCATCGTGTTCAGCAGCAGCGGGCGGCCGAGGTCCGAGTCGTTGCGCGCCGAGTAGTGCAGTGTGCGGCAGTTGTGGATGGTGAGCGAGCCGGCCGGCCCCGGCAGGTACACCATCTTCCCGAGGTCGAGCTTGCCGACGTCGGCGTCCGACAGGCAGCCTGTCCAGTTGCCCTTCGCGTCGTACTGCGAAAGCATGGGGTCGATCAGGTGGCTCTTCGGCATGACGGCGAGCGGCCCCTGCTCCATGCCGCAGTCGTACAGGTAGGTGCCGACCGTGAGCGGCGAATAGTTGGTGTGCGGCCAGAAGCTGATGTCGTAGTGCCACTTCACCTCTTCGCCGCCCTGCTTCCACTTGAAGTTGAGCTTCGAGTGATGGAACTTCACGTCCGGGCCCACCAAGTCGGCGACGATGTCGGGCATCGGCGAGTCGAGGCAGTACTCCCAGAACACGGGATGCTGCTCGACCGGGTTCGACACGCGTCGCAGCCGAGGCGCCTCCGGCCGGTGGTCCGGCTCCAGGTCGAACACCGGGTCGGACTTCGTCACCTTGCGGCTGCGCTCGACCAGCTCCTCGGTCGCGGCGCGAAGCCTGCCGAGCCACTCCCCGCCGATCGCGCGCTCGACCAGCAGGTAGCCGTCGGCGAAGTAGGCCTCGCGCTGCTTCTGCGTGAGGACCCTGGTCTTGATGGCAAGGATCTGGTCCGGTGTCATGACGATGCTCCTTCGCGTGCGGAAATCATAGCTTCCATTCGGTTGGGACGCCTTCGTCCCGCAATCGGTTCTGGAAACGCCCCAGCGCCTGCTCCCGCACCGCCGCGGGCGGCAGGCCCTGCTCCAGCGCGAAAGCGGCGAGCGCGCCGGCCGCCTCGCCGACGTTCCACTCGACCGGGTGCAGGCGGTAGCAGCCGTTGGTGATGTGGGTGGTGCCGATGTTCTTCGCGCCGGCGATCAGGTTGGTCATGCGCGCCGGCAGCAGCGCGCCGAGCGGGATCTGGAACGGCTTCGTCCGGCAGCTCGCGCCGACGTCGTCCGGCCCAGAGCGATGGATGTCGATCGGGTACCAGCCGATGCCGACCGAGTCGGCGAAGCTCGCGGCGAGAGGCCCCTTCTGGTGGTTCGCTGAGACTTCCTGCTCGACGATGGTCTTCCTCGCCTTGATGCGCCGCGACTCGCGGATGTAGGGATGCTTGGACAGGCCGTCGGAGGTTCCCATCACGTCCGGGCGGAGCTTGAGCTCCTGCGCATGCTGATCCGTCTGCAGCCAGTAGAGGAAACCCAGGCTCACCCACTTCGCATCCTGCAGGGCCTGCGCGGCCTCCGCCGGCGCGGCATCGATGAGGCTGAGGTCGCGGTAGTCGTTGCCCGGCCAGTTGAACATCGTCAGGTTGTCTTTCTCCACGAGGCGCCGGTAGGTCCACAGGCCGCCCTTCGTCCCGGGCAGCCGGTCGTACAGGCTGTACTGGAGCCAGCCGCTCTCCTCGCCGTAGATTTCGCCGCCGTGCACCTCGATCTTCAGGCTGTAGGGCTGCGTGTCGCGGTAGTGCTCGTACTTCTCGGGCTTCGGGATGACGTGCTGCTCGCCCGCCGGGCGCCGCTCGCAGGCGAAGGTGTAGGTAAAGCTCTGCACGCAATGCGGCTTCGCCGCCACGGGCTGGGCTTGCTTCTCGCCGGTCTGCGCCACGGTCTCGGCGCCGACCAGGTATTCGGCGCCGCAGAGAGGCAGCAGGTCGCCGAGCTCGGTCGCGTCGATGACGAGCTGCGGCCGGAAGCGCACGCGCTGGCCGTCGTCCAGGCCCATCGCGACGACCTCCGTGATCCGGTCGCCTTCGGTTCCCACCGCCACGACCTTGGTTCTCCTGAAGATCCCGACGCTTGCCGGCAGCATCGCCTCGAGGGCGGCGACGGCCACGCGCGGCTCGAACGCGAGGCGCGTGACCCAGCACGTGCCCGGGTTCTGCTGGCCGTAGTGCCTGCGGATGGCGTTGCGCAGCGCGTAGTAGCTGCGCGTGCCGCCCTGCGATTCGATGTGCTCGTGCTCATCCAGCGCCGACACGCCCTGCGCGGTCATCTGGCCGCCGAGCCAGTCGGTCTCCTCGAGCAGCGCCACGCGCCGGCCGGCGCGCGCCGCAGCGAGCGCCGCGGCGACGCCCCCGGTGCCGCCGCCGGCGATGAGGACCTCGCAATCTTCCGCGCGCGCCGCGGCGGGCTCGACGGCGAGCACGGCGAGCGACGGATCGCCGCTCGCCGGTACCCGCATCACGTCGACGACAGCCTCAAGCGCGCGCCGCACTCACTTCGCTGCGGGCTTCGCCGCCGGCTTCTTGCCCCAGTAGTAGTCGGCCGCAAAGCTGTAGGCCGGGTACATGGCCATGCGGCCCGGCACCACGTTGGCGGCGTACTGGCGCTGCGACTCCATCACCTTCGCGAAGAACGGATCTTCCTTGGCGAACTTCTCGCGCACCGCGTCCCAGGTCTCGAGCTGCTTGATGAGGACCTCGGTCGGCGTGCGCCGCACGTTGACGCCGTGCTTGGTACGCATCTCGGAGAGCGTTTTCGCATTCTCCCGGCTGTAGGTCAGCCACCAGCGCAGATACGTCTCGGTCGCCGCCATCTTGATGATTTCCTGGAGATCCGGCGAGAGCGATTTCCAGGTGTTCTTCGAGATGATGAGATCGCCCACTTCCGTCATCTCGTGCATGCTCGGCATGTAGTAGTACTTCCACACGCCGTGGAAGCCGAGCTTGACGTCCTCCGCGGGGCAGCACCATTCCGCCGCGTCGATCACGCCGCGCTGCGCGGATGCAACGATCTCGCCGCCCGGCATGCTGACCACGGTGGCGCCCGCCGCGTTCAGAATCTGCGCGTTCATGCCCACGGCGCGCATCTTGCGGCCCTTCAGGTCGGACCAACCCTTGAACGGCTGCTTGAACCAGCCGAACATCTGCGGCGTGAACGTCAGGATCGGTAGCGAGATGAGGTCGCGCTTGATGATCGTCTCGAACCACTCGTCCATCAGCTGCTGGCCGCCACCGTCGTAGAACCAGCCGAGGTGGTCGAAGAGGTCCATGCCGAACGGCCCGCCCGGGCCGCCGGTGAACAGCACCGCCGCCGGATGCTTGCCGATGAGATAGCCCGACCAGCTGTGGGCGCCGTCGAGGACGCCCTTGTGGGTGGCGTCGTGGACCTCGAACGCCGGCACGATCATGCCCGCCGCCGAGGCCTTGATCTGCAGCCGGCCGGCCGTCGTCTTGTTCACCCGGTCGGCAAACTGGTTGAAGTTATCCATGAACATGCTGGCCGCCGGCCAGCTCGCCTGCATGGTGAGCGTGCGCGGAGACTGCGCCTGCGCCACAGCCGCGTGCAAGCCTGCGGCGAGCGCGAGCGCTCCCGCGACCGCAATACCCAATGACCCACTCTTCGGTTTTTGCATGGCTCCTCCTCTGAAGTGCATGATAATACCCCGGCCGCGCGGTATAGTGCGGCGCTAGCCATGGCAAGTCATGCGACTGGAGACGGCAGCATCCCGCCGCGGGACGCGTCCAAGCTCGGCCTGAAGCGCGTCATGACCGTGGGCGGGGCCTACGGCCTGCGCAACTACACGATCAAGGATTTGCGCGACCTGAAGGGCAAGCGCGTCCTGTGCGAAACGGTGCCTTTTTCGGTGGAAGAGGCCGCCGCCGCCGAGGAGGCCGGGATCGACACGATGAAAGTGCGTTTCGATCCGAAGAATCCCGCGCTGGCGGTCGCGATCCGCAAGGCGGCCCCGCACACCTTCATGTCCTTCTCGGTGCCGCTGGTCGCCGCGGCCAGTGAGACCGAGGCGGTGCGCCTGGCCTACCAGGCGATGGAGATCGGCGCCGACGCCATCATGTGCCAATGGTCGCCGCGCTTCATCGCGGCGGCGACGGAAGCCGGCGTGCCGGTGCAGGGCCATGCGGGCCTGGTGCCGCGAAGGAGCACTTGGACGGGAGGCTTGCGCGCGGTAGGCAAGACCCTCAAGGAAGCGCTGTGGATTTACCAACAGATAAAACGGTTTGAGGAGGCAGGGGCCTGGGCGGTCGAGGTCGAGGTGATTCCCGCGGCGCTGCTGGCCGAGATTACGAAGCGCACGACGCTCCTGACCTCGTCGATCGGCGCCGGCGGCGGCGGCGATATCCAGTTCCTGTTCGCGGACGATATCCTCGGAAACAATGGGCCACCCTATCCGCGGCACTCCAAGCAGTATCGAAACCTCTTCAAGATGAAACAGGCGATGCAAGCGGAGCGTGTCGCCGGATTCAAGGCATTCATCCAGGACGTAAAATCCGGAGAATTCCCCGGCCCGGGGCACATTGTCAAAGCGCCGGACGGACTGATTCGCAACTTTGTCAGGAAGGTTGGGAAGCGCAAGCGCACCTGAAGGAGGGTCCATGGCAGATCTCGTCGACACCCACAATCCCTCGCAGCGCCAGCTCGAGTTCCGCAAGGAATACCAGGCGCAGATCCACCCGCTGTACAGCGGCCCAGTCCATATCGGCGTGATCTACGTGGTCGGCCTGTCGATGATCGGCTGGTGCGTCTCGCGCCTCGAGGGCGCGAGCTGGGAGTGGCTGCTCATCGTCCCGGTCTTCTTCTTCTCCAACCTGTTCGAGTGGTGGATCCACAAGTACGTCATGCATCGCCTCGTCGACGTCTGGGCGCTGCGCGCGATCTACGACCGGCACACGCGCCAGCACCACCAGTACTTCACCGACAACGAGATGACCGTGTCGAGCACGCGCGAGTGGCGCATCATCTTCTTCCCCTGGCGCGCGCTCTTCACCTTCATGGGCATGGGCACGCCCTTCGCGATCGCGCTCGGCTGGCTCGTCAACCCGAACGCGGGCTACATCCTGATGGTCACGATCGTGGGCCAGTACCTGATCTACGAGACCTTCCACTACTGCTGCCACGTGCGCGACAACTGGTTCGTGCGCCACATGCCGTGCATCAACACGATCCGCCGCCACCACACCGCGCACCACAACTACGGCATCATGATGAGCCGCAACATGAACCTCACCTTCCCGATCGCCGACTGGGTGATGGGCACGAGCGACCTCGACCGCGGCCTCGTCGGCACGATCTTCAACGGCTACAACGAGGACCACGTGCGCCCGGAATTGAAACCCACGATCGAGCGCTTCCGCCGGCCGGATGCGCCCGTGACGATCGACGGCCCGATCGAGCAGCCGAGCGCCTCCTAGCCATGCCCAAGCTCCTTTCGCAAGCCGCCGTCGACGCGTACCACCGCGAGGGCTTCTATTCGCCGGTCCGCGTGATGCCGCGCGAGGAGGCGCGCCGCTTCCGCGACGCGCTCGAAGCGCACGAGGCGAAGACCGGCAAGCCGATCCAGGGCAATTGGCGCCACAAGATGCACCTGCTGTTCACCTGGGCGGACGAGCTGGTGCACCACCCGAAGGTGCTCGATGCGGTCGAAGACTGCATCGGGCCGGACATCCTGTGCTGGACCACCAATTTCTTCATCAAGGAGGCGAATAGCCCCGGCTTCGTCTCCTGGCACCAGGACTCGACCTACTGGGGCCTCGATCCCGACCACGTGATCACCGCCTGGGTCGCCTTCACCGAGGTCACGCGCGAGAACGGCTACATGCAGGTGATCCCGGGCAGCCACAAGGTCGACCAGTTGCCGCACGTCGACACTTTCCACAAGGACAACCTGCTCTCGCGCGGCCAGGAGATCTCGGTCGAGGTCGACAAATCGAAGGCCGTCGGCCTCGCCATGGGCGCGGGCGAGATGTCGCTCCACCACATCAAGCTTGTGCACGGCTCGGATGCCAACCGCACCGACGACCGCCGCATCGGCATGTCGATCCGCTACATCCCGACCTACGTGCGCCAGACCAAGGTGCATGACTCGGCGATGCTGGTGCGCGGGGTCGACAAGTACGGCCATTTCGATGCCGAGCCGCGGCCCAAAGCGGACCTCGATGAAGCTGCGCTTGCCGCTCACGCCGACGCGGTCGGCCGGCAGGTGAAGGCGCTCTACTCGGGAACGGCGAAGACCGAGTTCCGTGCCTGAGGAGCGCAAGCGGCTGACCGTCCCCGACCTCGCCGCGAAGAAGAAAGCCGGCGAGAAAGTGGTCACATGATCATCGATTCGCAGGTCCACGCCTACGAGGCGAACACCCCGAAGCGCCCGTGGGCCACGGTGCCCAACTGGCCGCCGCACGTGACCGGCGACGAGATGGTCGCGGCGATGGACAAGGTGGGCGTGGACGGCGCGATCTTCATCTCGGCGTTCTCGATGTACCGCTACGACGCGAGCTACGCGGTCGAGGTGCAGCGCAAGCATCCCGGCCGCATGGCGCTGGTGAAGCCGATCGACCCCGACAATCCCGCGGTCGGCGACGTGATCGCCGAATGGAAGAAAACGCCGGGCGCGGTCGGCGTCCGCATCATGCTGCGCAAGGAAGAAGGCCGCAGGCCGGACGATCCGGGCTTCGGCCGCATCTGCCGTGAGGCCGTAAAGCACGACTTCCCGGTCAACATCCTGTGCTGGGACAACCTGGACAACGGCACGGCGCTCATCGATCGCCACGCCGACACCCGGTTTATCCTCGACCACATCGGCATCCTGCAGCCGCGCACGCCGCCCGTGCCGGCCCAGCCCTGGGCGGACCTGCCGAAGGTCCTCGCGCTCGCCAGGCGCAAGAACTGCGTGATCAAGGTGAGCGGCGCCTGCACGCTCTCGCGCGAGCCCTATCCGTTCAACGATATCTGGGACCCGCTCGCGCGCGTCTTCGACGCCTGGGGCTTCGAGCGCTGCCTCTGGGGCACCGACTGGACGCGCGCCTTCGCGATGGTCAACTACGAGAACGCCGTCAGGCCGTTCGTCGAAACGAAGCGGCTGAGCGCGACCGAGCGCGCGATGCTGATGGGCGGGGCGTGCGCGAAGGCCTACCGCTGGACGCCGCGCCGGTCTACTTTAGGATCTGCACGAGGTTCGAGTAGTCGTCGGTCCAGGTGCGCCAGCCCGCCTGCTCCTCGGGCGGCTGGGCGCCGGCTTCCTTGATCGCTTCCGCCTCCAGCGCGGCCTTGCTGCGCGAGACGAGCACCCAGTCGGTCCTGGTCTTGTCCTCGTTGTCCTTGCCCTTGTCGGCCACCAGCACCACGTGCGCGCCGTGCTCGCGCGCAAGCCGCGCGACCACCGGGATCAGGTCGAGGAAGCGGTTGGACACGTGGAAGGTGACGATGCCGTCCGGCTTCACGTGGCGCAGGTAGACGCCCAGCGCCTCGCGCGTGATCAGGTGCACCGGGATCGCGTCGCTCGAGAAGGCATCCACCGCGAGCACATCGAAGCCGCGCGGCGGCTCGCGCTCCAGCGTCAGGCGCGCATCGCCGAGCGCGATCTCGATCTTCGCGGCACTGTCGGAGAGGAAGGTGAAGTCACGCTTCGCAACCGCGATCACCTGCGGGTTGATGTCGTAGAAGCTGTAGGTGTCGCCCTTGCGGCCGTACACGGCGAGCGTGCCGATGCCCAGGCCGATCACGCCGACCCGCACCGGCCCTTGCGCGCGCTTCGCGGCGATCGCCGCGCCTGCGCCCGAGGTCTCCTCATAGTAGGTGGTCGGCTTGCGCCGGCGCTCCTCCACCATGTCCTGCTCGCCGTGCATGATCACGCCGTGCACCAGGCGCCGCAGGTGGTAGTTGGTCCCCTCCTCGCCGTACTCCTTCACCCGGATGACGCCGTAGAAGCCGCGCTCCGAGAGCCGCACGTTCTTCTGCAAGCTGAAGCCCTCGTAGGCGGCGCAGCCAGAGACGCCGAGCAGCACGACCAGGCTCCCCCAGCGCGCGATCGGATGGAGCGACGCGAAGCGCATGGCGGCGAGCAGCGCGACCGCGACGAGCGTGATGCCCAGCTCGTAGTAGGCATTGAAGGCGAGCGGCGCGACCACCGCGACGAGCAGCCCGCCGAGCGCGCCGCCGGCCGAGATCGTCAGGTAGAACGCGGTAAGGTGGCGCGGCGCCGGCCGCGCGCCGTAGAGCTCGCCGTGGCAGAAGAGGCACGCGACGAACAGGCCCGAGAGGTACATGCCGAGCTGCACCGGCAGGTCGAACTGCCAGCGCGTGTCGGCGAGCAGCCAGGCCATGCCGGCGAGCCAGGCGAGCACCGCGCCCCAGAAGTACTCGGTGCGATAGATGCCGCGGCCCTCGAAAGCGACGATGAAGGTGAGCAGGTAAAGCGTCAGCGGCGCGAGCCAGAGCAACGGGATCGCCGCCACGTTCTGCGTCACATGGTTGGTGACCGCGAGCAGCATCGCCGAGCCGGTCGCCGAGAGCACGAGCCAGAGCACGTAGTGGCCTCGGGCGGGTTTTGGACCTAGTTCTTCGGGTTCGATGTGCTTTGCCGGGGCAGAGGAATTCGAAACCCAGGCGAGCAAAGCACAAAGCACCGCAAAAACCCCGTACAGCCCGGACCAGCCGAGCGATTGCTCGGCGTTGCCGAAGATCGGCTCGACCGCGAACGGGTAGCCGATCAGCGCAAGCAGCGAGGCGAGGTTCGAGACCGCGAAAAGGCGGTAAGGGTCGGCGCCCGGCCGCGCGCGCGCAAACCATGCCTGCAGCAGCGGGCTGGTAGCGGCGAGCAGCAGATACGGAAGCCCGACCGTCGCCGAGAGCAGGAGCAGGATGCGCGTGATCGGCTCCTCGTCGCCGACCGGCTTCCAGACCTCCGCCGGAGCGATCGGCAGGATGAGGAGGGAAGCGGCGAGCAGAACGCTGTGCAGCACCGCCTGCGCGCGCGGCGCGAGCCTGGCGTTGGTCGCACGCGCGTAGGCGTAGCCGGCGAGCAGCAGCACCTGGAAAAAGAGCATGCAGGTGGTCCAAACGGCCGCAGTGCCGCCGAACCAGGGCAGGATCTGCCGCGCGATCAGCGGCTGCACCAGAAACAGCAGGAACGACGACAGAAAGATGGTGACGCCGTACGCCATCGGTCGCTCTATTCGATCTCGGTGCGGTACGGCTTCTTCAGCATCCAGGCGGCGATCGCGTCGACCGTCTCGGCTTCCTTGCCGAAGAAGCCGTGCGGCGCAAGCGGGTCGCAGGGACCGCTCTCCGGCGTCTTGCCGCCCTTGACGCTGACGAGCGTGAATCGCCGGCTCAGCCGGTCGGCCTCGTGGAACGGCGTGGAGGGACAGCTGTCCTCGCGGTGGTGCACGAAGAGCAGCGGCACCTTCACCGTCAGGAAGTCGAACAGGTTCAGCATCGCGCGGCCCTTGCCGACGTACCACAAGGATGCGGTGAGTACGGTGCCGTCGATCTCGCCGCTCATCGCGCGGCCGAGATACGCCGCCGAGATCGTGCTGCGGCTCGTGCCGACGACGAACACGGGCAGCCCGGGATAGCGCCGCTTCATCTCGGCGACCACCGCGCGCACATCCGTGACCTGCTGCGCGCTCTGGCGAAACTCGTCCGACATCCCGTAGCCCGCCTGCTGGTCGGTTGGGTTGTCCATGATCACCGGCACGATGCCGTTGCGAATGAACTCCATGCGCGAGCGCGGCAGGAAGTTCTGGGCCCCGAAGCGCGGCTTGCCGTCCTCCATGCGCAGCCGGATGTGGCCGCCGCCGCCGATGAAGAGCAGCGCCACCGCCTGCGGCTTGACCTCGCCCATGTTGGCGACGAAGAACGACAGCGTCACGCCCTCGCGCGGCTTGAGCGTGACGATCTCCTGGGCGTGGACGCTCGCGGCCGCCGCAAGCAACAACAGCAGAAAGCGCATCAGATCCGCTTGGCGAGCTGCGCCGCGAGCCCGGTATAGGCGCCGGGTGTCAGGGCGAGAAGGCGCTTCTTCGCCTCGGCCGGCAGCGGCAGCGAGCGCACGATGGCGGCGAGCTCTTTCGGCCCGAGGCGCTTGCCGCGCGCAAGACCCTTCAGCTTCTCGTAGCCGCCGGCGACGCCGTGCCGGCGCATCACCTGTTGCACCGCCTCGGTGAGCACTTCCCAGTTCGCCTCGAGATCGGCCGCCATGCGCTGCGGATCGGCCTCGAGCTTGCCGAGGCCGCGCAGACAGGCGTTCCAGGCGGTGAGCGTGTGGCCGAGCGCCGCGCCCGCGTTCCTGAGCGCGGTCGAGTCCGAAAGATCGCGCTGCCAGCGCGACACCGGCAGCTTGTCGGCGAGGTGGCGCAGCAGCGCGTTGGCGATGCCGACGTTGCCTTCGGAGTTCTCGAAGTCGATCGGGTTGACCTTGTGCGGCATGGTCGAGGACCCGACCTCGCCCTTTTTCGGCTTCTGGCGGAAGTAGCCGAGCGAGATATAGCCCCAGAGGTCGCGGTCGAGGTCGAGCAGCACGGTGTTGGCGTGTGCGTAGGCGTCGAAGAGCTCGGCCAGGCCGTCATGCGGCTCGATCTGCGTCGTGTACGGGTTGAACTCGAGCCCGAGGCCCTCGACAAAGCGTGCGCAGAAGCGCTCCCAATCGAACTTCGCATAGGAGACCACGTGTGCGTGGTAGTTGCCGGTCGCGCCGTTCATCTTGCCCGGCAGCGCCACAGCTGCCAGGCGCGCGCGCGCGCGGCGCAGGCGATGCACGAAGTTGGCGAGTTCCTTGCCGAGCGTGGTCGGCGACGCAGCCTGGCCGTGCGTGCGCGAGAGCATGGCGCGCCCGGCGTGCCGGTGCGCCATTTCACGCAGTACGGCGATGACGGCATCGAGCTTCGGCAGCATGACCCGCTTGCGCGAGTCCGCCAGCATCAGCGTGTACGAAAGATTGTTGATGTCTTCCGAGGTGCAGGCGAAGTGGATGAATTCGAGCGCGCCCGCGACCTCGCGGCTCTTGCCGAGCTTGCCGCGCAACCAGTACTCGATCGCTTTTACGTCGTGGTTGGTCTCAGCCTCCAGGGCTTTGATCTGCTTTGAATCGTTTTCGGAGAATTTTTCCACCAACCCTTTCAAGGAGGACAAAACACTCCTCGAAAAAGGCTTCAATTCGGTGATCGCAGGCTCGGCGGCCAGCGCCTGCAGCCAGGCGAGCTCGATCCGCACCCGGTAGCGGATGAGCGCGTGCTCGCTGAAATAGGGCCTGAGGGGGTCGGCGCCGCCTGCGTACCGGCCGTCGAGGGGCGACAGCGCGGTAAGCGGAGAGGCCATAGGCTCTATTATAAAGGCGTGCGGTTTTCTCTCTCCCGAGTGGCAGAAGAGGCGAAAGGCTGCACTCTGTGCGAAAAGCATCTGCCCCATGCGCCGCGGCCGGTGTTTCTGGTCGGCGCGTGCGCGGCTGCTGATCGTGGGCCAGGCGCCGGGGCGCCGCGTGCACGAGACCGGCATTCCCTGGAACGACCCCTCCGGCGACAACCTGCGCGACTGGCTCGGCATGGATCGCGCGACGTTTTACGACACCACGCGCATCGCCATCGTGCCCGCCGGATTGTGCTTCCCGGGAACCGGCCCGAACGGCGACCTGCCGCCGCGCCCGGAATGCGCGCCGCTCTGGCAGTCGCGCTTCCGGGCCGCGCTGCCGCGCGTCGAGCTGGTGCTGCTGGTCGGCAGCTACGCGCAGGCCTATTACCTTGGTGAAAATCTGAAAGAAAACCTCACCGAAACGGTGCGCGCCTGGCGCGCGTACCTGCCGAAATTCTTCCCGCTGCCCCATCCCAGCCCGCGCAACCGCCTGTGGCTCAAGCGCAATCCGTGGTTCGCGCGCAGCGTCATCCCGGTGCTGCGCCGGCGCGTCAAGGCGCTCGTCAACCCGCTATAATTCGCGCCCGCCATGAAGCTGCTCGGCTCGTTCGCCAGTCCCTACACGCGCAAGGTGCGCATCGTGCTTGCCGAGAAGAAGATCGAGTGCGAGTTCGAGAAGGCCGACGTCAATCCGCCCGACAACCCGGTCAACGCGCACAACCCGCTCGGCAAGGTGCCGACGCTGCTGCTGGACGACGGCACGGCGCTCTTCGATTCGCGCGTGATCGTCGAATTCCTCGACAACGTCTCGCCGATCGCGCGGCTGATCCCGGAAGAAAACCGCGAGCGCGTCGCCGTGCGCCGCTGGGAGGCGCTCGCCGACGGCGCGCTGGACGCGGGCCTGCTCATCCGCTACGAGTCGCTGCGGCCGAAGAAGGAGCAGAGCGAGGCCTGGAGCGGCAAGCAGGTCGGCAAGCTGAAGCGCGGCATTGCCATGCTCGCCAACGAGCTCGGCGACCGCGCCTGGTGCCACTGCGACCGCTACACGCTCGCGGACATCGCGCTCGGCTGCTGCCTCGGCTGGGTGGAGTTCCGCAAGCCGGGCGGCGTCGACTGGCGCGCCGAGTATCCGAATCTCGAGCGCCACTACGCCAAGCTGATGGAGCGGCAGGCGTTCGCCGACTCCATTCCTGTCGCCTAGTTAGTTAATTACCGCCCCGCCAAGGCAGACCGGGCCGTCGTAGAGAACGACGGATTGCCCCGGCGTCACCGCCCACTGCGGCTTCGCGAACTCGACCGCGATCTCGCCGTTCAGCGAGCGCGTGACGATGCAGGGCGAATCGGCCTGCCGGTAGCGCGTCTTGGCCGAGTGCGTGCTGCCCTCCTCCGGAGCCTCGCCGCCGACCCAGCTCGCGTCCTGCGCGCGCAGCGCGCTTTTCATCAACAACGGGTGGTCATGACCCTGCACGACGATCAACGCGTTCGAGGCCGGATCCTTCTGCGCCACGTACCAGGCGTCCCCCGCGCCGCCAATGCCGATGCCTTTCCTCTGGCCGATCGTGTAGAAGGCGAGCCCGATATGGGTTCCCACGCGCATGCCGTGCGGCGTCATGATCGGCCCGGGGTCGCGCGGCAGGTAGCGGTTCAGGAACTCGCGGAACGGCCGCTCGCCGATGAAGCAGATGCCGGTCGAGTCCTTCTTCGCGTGGTTCGGCAGGCGCGCCTCGGCGGCGATCTCGCGCACCACGCTCTTGCGCAGCTCGCCGAGCGGGAAGACGACGCGGCCGAGCTGGGACTGATTCAACCGGTGGAGGAAGTAGCTCTGATCCTTGGCGGGATCCTTCCCTTTCAGGAGCTCGAATCCGGCGCCTGAAGGGCGAACATTCGCATAGTGCCCGGTCGCGATGCGCGTCGCCCCGAGCTGCATGGCGTGGTCGAGAAAGGCCTTGAACTTGATCTCGGCGTTGCAGAGCACGTCCGGGTTGGGCGTGCGTCCGGCCTGGTATTCGCGCAGGAATTCGGCGAACACGCGATCCTTGTACTCGGCCGAGAAATTGACCGCCTCCAGCTCGACGCCGATCACGTCGGCGGCGGCCGCCGCGTCGATCAGGTCCTGGCGCGTCGAGCAGTACTCGTCGGAGTCGTCGTCTTCCCAGTTCTTCATGAACAGGCCGACCACGTCGTAGCCCTTGCGCTTCAGCAGCAGCGCTGCGACCGAGGAGTCGACGCCCCCCGACATGCCGACCACGATGCGCTCAGCCATAGGCCCTGGAAAACACGTCCAGCGGATATCGCCCGCCGGCGAGGTAGTCGTCCAGGCACTGCTGGACGAGCGGGGTGCGGTGCATGGCCGATTTCGCCTTCAGCTCGTCGGGGGTGAGCCAGTGCAATGCGACAATTTCCTTGTCGAGCTTTCTGTCTCTTTCCTCTTGAAGAACTTTTCCTGAGAAGCAAAAGCGCAAGAAGGTAATGTCCCTGCGAGCGTAGTACCAGCGATAGATGCCGACCAGGCCGCCTGGCTCAAACACGTGTGCGGTTTCTTCCATGACTTCGCGTACGCAGGCCGCGATGAGCGTCTCGCCGGGATCGAGATGGCCGGCGGGCTGGTTCAGCACGCGCCGCCCTTCGTAGATTTCCTCGACGAAGAGAAACTTTCCTTCCCGCTCGATCACCGCCGCGACGGTGACGCTCGGCGGCTTCCAGACAGTCACCTTCAGGCCGTTTTGCGGGTATTCTTGCGGATGAAGTCCGCCATGCGGGCCACGCCCTGCTCGATTGCTTCCTTCGACGCGGCGTAGGAGAAGCGCAGGTGCTGGCCTTCGCCGGGCACGCGGCTGCCGAAGTGGATGTCGGCGAGCACCGCCACCCCCGCTTCGTTCAACAGGCGCTCCCTGAACTCCTCGGAGTCCTTCGCGCCGATCATGCGGCAGGCCTCGGTGACGTTCGGCCAAGCGTAGAACGCCCCTCCGGGGGTTCTGCAGCTCACGCCTGGAACTTGATTCAAAAGTTCAAGAATGAAATCACGGCGAGACAAAAAACTCTCGCGCATTTTCTCCGCGGCGCCCTGCGGGCCGTTGATCGCCTCGACCGCGGCCCACTGCGAGATCTGCGAAGCGCACGACTCGGTATTGGTGATCCAGCGCGTGAACGCGGGCGCGAGCGCCGGGTTGGAGGCAAAGCCGATCCGCCATCCCGTCATCGCCCAGGTCTTGGACGCCCCGTCGGCGATGATGGTGCGCTCAACCATGCCGGGCGCCTGCGCGATCGAGAAAAACTTGCCGCTGTAGCACAAGCGGGAGTAGATCTCGTCCGCATAGACCCAGACTTGAGGGTGCTTTTTTAGTATCCGGGAGATTTTCTCCAGGTCGGCCCGAGAAAGAAGACCCCCTGTCGGATTGTGGGGATAGTTCAGGATCAGGAGCCGGGTGTTCTTGTTGAGCGCGTTCTCGAGATCCGTCAGGTCGAAAGCAAAGTCCTTCGCCTCGTGCAGATGGACGGGGACCGGCTTCGCGCCGCAGGCGACGATCTGGGATTCGTAGATCGGGAAGCCGGGGTTGGGGTAGATGACCTCGTGCCCCGCCCCGTGGTCGGTCGTCGACAGGATCGCGTAGGCGATGAAGGGCTTGGCTCCCGCCCCCACGACGACATCCTGCGGCCGGATCGGCAGCCCGCCGCGCATCCCCGCCATGTATTTCGCCGCCGCCTCGCGCAGCGGATCGATGCCCGCCGAGGGCGTGTAGCCGTGCTTGCCCTCGCGGATCGCCTTGATCGCCGCTTCCTGCACGTTCTCCGGCGCCGGGAAATCCGGCTGGCCGATGCAGAAGCTGACGATGTCGCGGCCCTGGCGCAGGTGGTCGTTCACCTCCGCGAGCACGACGAAGGCGTTCTCGGTACCGAGCGATTTCGCCCGCTGGCTGATGTCCGGCATTGCGCTTGAGTCCCCTGCAAAAAAGCTATTTTAGGATGCCCTCACGGCCCGGTACCGGCCCCCTTCGAGCTGGACGCGGCGGATCGTGCCGCCGAGGATGTCCGGCAGGGGATGCTTGGGGTCCCCGGGGAGCGAGATATAGGCCCGCCCGTCCTCGCTCCAGACGATGGGCATGGCCACCGGCGGCGGGCGCCGGGCAGCGTCTTTCAGGGCCGCCTCGACGTTGCTGTAGGCGCAGAGCATGTCGATGCTCTTGGCGGTGGCCAGGGCGAGCTGCATCCCGGCCTCTTCCCAGCGCTTCAGCGCCGCGCGCGGCGTGATCCAGAGGCCTTCAGTCGCCTCGCGGCCGTCGACCTCGGGCTCCTGGCCCTCCGGCGCGCGCGCGAGGAAAAAGCGGGCATCGAAGCGCTTGGGAGAGACTTCCGGCGTCACCCAGCGCACTTAGGGCACGAGCGCGGGCGCATCGATCTGGGCGAGCAGCGTGATGAACTGCGCGCCGCCTGCGACCGCCTTGCGCGCCTCTGCCATGGTCCAGCCGGGCCCGAGCCGTCCGACAAGCAGCCCGGCCTCCTCGAAGGTCTCGCGGATCGCGGCGATGAAGAGGCCCGCAGCCAGGGTCGGCGGCAGGGCCTCGCCGAGGCGCTCCTGCAGGCCGCCCGCTCCGGCGGCGAGCAGCGCGCAGGCCTCGGGCGAGGCGTCCGACTTGTCGAGCCGCCCACCGGGAAAAACGTGCGCGCCGGCCATGAAGTCGACCATGCGGCTGCGCTTCACGAGGTAGATCTCGGGGCCGGCGGCCGAGTCCCGCATCAGCACCACGCTCGCCGCGTCTCGCGCAGGCAGGATTTTTCTGGTCTCCGTCAAGCGGTTGGGAGTAACATCGCGGGCGCGAAAGTCACCTGGCCATTGTCTCATGCTCGTCAATTGCGTCGCCTATCAGGAAGGCAAGAAGCTCGCGGACATCGAGCAGAAGCAGATCCGCGAGTACCTCGCGAAGCCCGGCTGCTTCGTGTGGGTGGCGCTGCGCGACGCGGCCGACGCCGAGCTCGAAACCATGAGCAAGGAGTTCGATCTGCCCGACCTCGCGCTCGAGGACGCACGCCACGGTCACCAGCGGCCGAAGATCGAGGAGTACGGGCACGATCTCTTCGTCGTCATGCACCTCGTCGAGCAGTCGGGCGACGAGCTCAAGGTCGGCGAGATGAACATCTTCACCGGCACCAACTACGTGTTCTCGGTCCGCAACCGCACCGAGCAGAGCTTTCTCGGGGTGCGCGCGCGCTGCGAGCGCGAGCCGGAGCTGCTGCGCCAGGGCCCCGGCTACGTGCTCTACGCGCTCATGGACGCGGTGGTCGACCGCTACTTCCCGGTGCTGGACGCGGTCGAGTCCGAGCTCGAGGCGATCGAGGAGCGGCTCTTCGCCAACACCTCGCCGCGCGACAACATCGAGGCGCTCTACTACGTGAAGCAGAAGCTGATGACGCTGAAGCACGCGGCCGGGCCGCTGCTCGAGACGGTGGGCAAGCTCTACGGCGGGCGTGTGCCGCAGATCTGCAGCGGCCTCGGCGACTACTTCCGCGATGTCTACGACCACCTCGGCCGGCTCAACCAGACGATCGACGCCATGCGCGACACCGTGACCACCGCGATCCAGGTAAACCTCGCCATGATCACGATCGGCGAGAGCGAAGTCACCAAGCGGCTCGCTGCCGGCGCGGCGCTGGTCGCCGTGCCAACCATGGTCGCCGGCGTCTACGGCATGAACTTCGAGGAGATGCCCGAGCTCACCTGGGCGTACGGCTATCCGTTCGCCATTGCCCTCATGGTGGTCATCGACGCATTCCTCTTCTGGCGTTTCCGCAAGGCCGGGTGGCTCTGAGGATTCTCGCTTTTCTTCTGGGATTGTTCGTCGTTTCGCCGGCGCAGGCGCAGCACGGCGAGCAGCACTTTCACCGCAGCTTCGACGACGCCGAGAAGTGGTCCAAGGTCTTCGACGACCCGGCGCGCGACGCCTGGCAGAGGCCCGACGAGGTCATCCGCGCGCTCAAGCTTCCTGCCGAGGGCATCGTCGCCGATATAGGCTCCGGCACCGGGTACTTCGCGATCCGGCTCGGACGCGCGCTGCCACGGGGGCGCGTCCTTGGCGCGGATGTCTCTGCCGACATGGTCAGGTTCCTGAACGAGCGCGCGGCAAAGGAGAAGCTCGCCAACGTCACGTCGCATCGCGTCGGCGATTCCGACCCGAAGCTGCCCGTGCCGGTCGACCTGGTGCTGGTTGTCGACACCTACCACCACATTCCACGCAGGAGCGCCTACTTCGAGGGGCTGAAATCGAAGCTCAAGCCCGGCGGGCGGCTCGCGGTGATCGATTTCCGCACCGACTCGCCCGTCGGCCCCCCGCCCAAGCACCGCATCGCGCCCGAGCGCGTCATCGCCGAGATGGACAAGGCGGGCTACGCGCTTACGGAGCGGAACGACTTCCTGCCGTACCAGTACTTCCTGGTCTTCGCGCCACGCTAGAACTTCAGCTCGGCGCGGATCGCCTGGTAGGCAACCCGGATTTCCGCTTCTTCCGTTTTTTCGATCATGCCGATCTCGGCCAGCCGCGCGACATCGGTGTGAACGTTCTTGTAGTCGCGGGCGAGGGACTTGGCGAGCGCGAAGATCGTCATCGGGCCTTCCTTGCCCAGCTTCTTCAAGAGCTCCCAGCGGGCCGGCGTCAGCGTCTTGAGCAGCAGCGGCAGGTCGGCGAACGAGAGCACGGCGAGCGGCTCGGGCGCCTTGCGCCCGGTGGCGAGGTGCCAGGCCGCCTCGAAGCGGTCGAGCGCGTCCGCGGCGTTACCGACCCTTGCGTAGATCGTTTTCGAAGTCATACCTCAGCTTCTCGACCGATTGGAACGCGGTGTTCGTCGCGCTGCTGTATTCGAACAGCACCTTTTCATCCCTTGCCAGGGAAAGCTTCCAGTTTTCCTGCGAAACGAAGGAAACGAAAAGCTGCAGGCCGTTTCCAAGCAATACGCGCTCTTCCAGCATTTATGGCATACTATACCATAATAGAGAAGGCGTAAAATAGCGTTCCATGCGTGAATTCTTTAATCTCTACAGCCACGGCTACCTCCGCGTCGCCCTCGGCACGCCGCGCGTGCGCATCGGCGACCCGAAGGCGAACGCGGCGGCGACCCTCGACCTGATGCGGCGGGCGACACGGCGCAAGGCGCTCGTCGCGGTCTTCCCCGAGCTCGGCCTTTCGGCCTATACCTGCGAGGACCTCTTCCACCAGCAAGCGCTCCTGCGCGCAGCAGAGGAGTCGCTGGCGTGGCTTCTCGCGCGCAGCCGCACCCTGCCGATCGCGGCCTTTGTCGGCCTGCCGGTAGCGGTCGATGGCCTGCTCTACAACTGCGCCGCGCTCCTTTGCCGCGGCCGGCTGCTCGGCGTGGTGCCGAAGGCCTACCTGCCGAACTACCGCGAGTTCTACGAGCTGCGCCAGTTCACCCCGGGAGGCGGCCCGGGGAGCGAAATCGAGCTCGCCGGGCAAAGGACTTTGTTTGGCTCCCTGATTTTCAAATGGAAGGAACAACCCAAGCTCCGGCTGTTCGCGGAGATCTGCGAGGACCTCTGGGTGCCGGTGCCGCCCTCCTCGCACGCGGCCCTCGCCGGCGCGACCGTGATCGCGAACCTCTCGGCCTCGAACGTCGTCATCGGCAAGCACCAGTACCGGGCGGAGCTAGCCTCCAACCAGTCGTCGCGCTGCATTGCGGCCTACCTCTACAGTGCCGCGGGCTCCGGCGAATCCACGACCGACCTCGCCTGGGACGGCCACGCGCTTGCCTATGAAAACGGCAGCCTGGTGGCCGAGTCGCGCCGCTTCGCTCACGAGGACCAGCTGACGCTGGCGGACATCGACCTCGACCGGCTGGAGGCCGACCGCATGCGCCAGAACTCCTTCGGCGAGTCAGCGCGGCGCCATCGCAGCGAGCTTTTCGGTTTTGCGACCGTTGAGTTTTCGCTCGAAATTCCGAAAGGGAAGATCGATCTGGAGAGAAAGATCCAGCGCTTCCCCTACGTGCCGGCCGACCCGGCGACGCGCGACGCGCGCTGCGAGGAGGTCTACCGCATCCAGGTCGAGGGCCTGGCGACGCGCATGCGCGCCACCGGCACGAAGAAGCTGGTGATCGGCGTATCCGGCGGCCTCGACTCGACCCAGGCGCTCGTCGTCTGCGCGCGCGCGATGGACGAGCTGAAGCTGCCGCGCTCGCACATCCTCGCCTACACCATGCCCGGCTTCGCCACCTCGACGCGCACGCGCTCGAGCGCCTGGCAGCTGATGCGCGCGATCGGCGCGACGCCCGAGGAGATCGACATCCGGCCCTCGTGCCTGCAGATGCTGGAGGACATCGGCCACCCCTATGCGAAAGGCCGCAAGGTCTACGACATTGCCTTCGAGAACGTGCAGGCCGGCGAGCGCACCAGCCACCTGTTCCGGCTCGCCAACCACCAAGGCGGGTTCGTCGTCGGCACGGGTGACCTTTCCGAGCTGGCGCTGGGCTGGGCGACATATGGTGTTGGAGACCATATGTCGCACTACAACGTCAACGCCAGCGTGCCGAAGACGCTGATCCAGTACCTGATCGGCTGGGTGGCGAAGTCGGGGCAATTCGACGAGGCGGTGACCAGGGCCCTGAACCGGGTGCTGACCACCGATATTTCTCCGGAGTTGAAGCCCGATCAGAAGACCGAGGACGTCATCGGCCCCTACGAGCTCCAGGACTTCAACCTCTACTACACGCTGCGCTTCGGCTACGCGCCCGCCAAGATCGCCTTCCTCGCCGCGCACGCCTGGAAGGGAAAGTACCGGCTGCCCGCAATCCGCCAGTGGCTGAAAGTGTTCCTCGACCGCTTCTTCCGCACCAGCCAGTACAAGCGCAGCGCGCTGCCGAACGGCCCGAAGGTCGGCTCGGGCGGGTCGCTGTCGCCGCGCGGGGACTGGCGCGCGCCCTCCGACGGCAATGCCGCGGTCTGGCTCGCCGATCTGGAGCGCATACCGTAGGGTTCTCCAGAAGGTGATTTGGTATCCTCTCCGCAGGAGGGGATTGCTTGGCCAGCAAGAGCCGCAAGCCGAAATTCATTCCGGTCGACGCCGACGACCTGAAGCCGATGCACCGCTGGCACCGGCCGCTGCAGGCGCCGGGCATCACGCAGGTGGACTTCGAGGAGCGCATCGACTTCCGGCGGCTGCACCGCTACCGGCTCGCGCGCACGCGCCAGTCGCTCGCCAGGTCGGGCCTGGGGGCAATGCTGTGCTTCGACCAGCACAACATCCGCTACATCTCCTCGACCGTCATCGGCGAGTGGGCGCGCGACAAGCTGATCCGCTACTGCCTGCTCACCGGCACGGGCGAGCCCTGGGTCTGGGATTTCGGCTCGGCGGCGCGTCACCACAAGCTGTATTGCCCCTGGCTGCGCGAGGACCACGTGCGCGCAGGCAACCCCGGCATGCGCGGCGCGATCGGCCCGAAAGTGGGCCTGTTCGAGGCGGCGGCGAAGGAGATCAAGGACATCCTGAGGAAGGAAGGTGTCGCCGGGATGCCGCTCGGCATCGATGTGTGCGAGCCGGCGATGCTCTTCGCTCTGCAGAAGGAAGGCCTCAAGGTGCGCGACGGGCAGCAGATGATGCTGTATGCGCGCGAGGTGAAGAGCCACGACGAGATTACCCTGCTCAACACCGCCTCGGCCATGGTCGACGGCGTCTACCAGGACATCACCGCGGCGCTCAGGCCCGGAATCAAGGAGAGCGCGATCGTCGCGCTCGCCTCCAAGCGCCTCTACGAGATGGGCTCGGACTGCGTCGAGGCGATCAACGCCATCGCCGGCGAGCGCTGCAGCCCGCACCCGCACAACTTCACCGACCGGCTGATCCGCCCGGGCGACCAGGCCTACTTCGACATCATCCATTCCTTCATCGGCTACCGCACCTGCTACTACCGGACGTTCGCAGTCGGCAAGGCGACGCCGGCGCAGAAGGATGCCTACAAGCGCGCGCGCCTGTGGATGGACGGCGCCATCTCGATGCTCAAACCCGGCATCAGCACCGACAAGGTGGCGAAGATGTTCCCGCAGTCGACGGAGATCGGCTTCGAGACCGAGATGGCGGCCTTCGGCCTGAACTTCTGCCATGGCCTTGGCCTGGGACTCCACGAGCGGCCGCTGATCTCGCGCCTGAACTCGTTCACCGAGCCCTACGAGCTCAAGGCCGGCATGGTGTTCGCGGTCGAGACCTTCTGCCCCGCAAAGGACGGCGTCTCGGCGGCGCGCATCGAGGAGGAAGTGGTGCTGACCCCGGACGGCGCGAAGATCATCTCCCTCTACCCCGCACAGGAGCTGCCGGTTGCCAACGCGTACTGACGCCCGCCTGCCCGAGGTAGTGCAGCCGCGCCCGGACCTCGAGGCCTTGATGCCGTACGCGCCCGCGGTGCGCGTCGAAGCGCCCGCGGACATCTTCTTCATCTCCGGTGCGACGCCCTCGCCGCTCTATCACCGCCACCCGCACGTGCTGGAGGAGCACGTGCACCCGAACGACATCGAGTCGCAGACGCGGCTCGCGATGGAGAACATCCGCATGGTCCTCGATCGCGAGGGCCTGAGCTGGCGCCATGTCGCCAAGGTGACCAAGTACCTCACCGACATGCGCGACATGGACGGCATGGTCGCAGTGCTTGCGGAGTACTTCGGCGACTGGAAGCCGGCGAGCACCACGATCTGCGTCAACTGCCTCAGCACCCCCGGGGCACGCGTCGAGCTCGACATGATCGCGATCCGGCCGAAGGCATGATCCCGCGCCGCAAGCCCACGGTCGGCTGGATCGGCGCGGGGCGCATGGGCTACGAGATGGCGGCGCGCCTCGCCAAGGGCGGCGCCGACGTGCTCGTCTGGAACCGCACGCGGGAGAAGGCCGAGCCGCTGAGGAAATACGGCGCGGAAGTCGCCAGCAGGCTTCCTGAGCTGGCCTCACGCGACATCGTTTTCGTCATGGTCTCCACCTGGAAGGACGTGAAGGAGGTTGTGACGAAACTTCTATCTGGTAAAGCCAAGCCAAAGATGGTGATCGAGTGCTCGTCGATCTCCTTGGAAGGCTCCGCTGAATTGCGAAAAATTCTCGAGACAAAGCAAATCCAATACCTTGCAGCCCCGGTGTCCGGGAACGCCAAGGTCATCAAGGCGGGCAAACTCTCTTTCGTTTGCTCTGGTCCAAGGAAAGCTTTTGAAGCTTCAAAGCCGCTTTTGAAATTGATCGGTCAGAGCGCGAGCTACGTGGGAGAAGGAGAGCTCGCGCGCATCGTCAAGATCTGCCACAACGTCTTTCTCGGCGTGGTGACGCAGTCGCTCGCCGAGATCACCGTGCTGGCGCAGAAGGCGGGCGTGCCGCGCCACGCGCTGCTCGACTTCCTGAACCAGAGCGTGATGGGCTCGACCTTCTCGCGCTACAAGACGCCGGCGTTCGTCAACCTCGACTTCAGGGTCACGTTCACGCCGCAGCTGCTGAAGAAGGACATGGACCTTGGCCTCGACGCCGGCCGGCGCTTCGAGGTGCCGATGCCGCTTGCGGCGGCGACGCGCGACCTGATCCAGGCGATGATCGGCCGGGGCTGGACCGAAGAGGACTTCGCCACGCTGCTCCTGCAGCAGGCAGAAGCCTCCGGTATAAAACTAAAACCCGAAAACGTGGAGGTGAGTGATGGGCTTTCCTCGTAGACTTTTTTTTCTCTTCCTATCAGCCGTTTTCAGTACGGCAGCGTTTTCTCAAAGCTTCCCCAATAAACCCGTTCGTCTGGTCATTGCTTTCACGCCGGGCAGCTCGACCGACATCATCGGCCGCGCCGTGGCGGCGAAGCTGCAGGAGCTGTGGGGCCAGCCGGTGGTCGCCGAGAACCGCGTCGGCGCCGGCGGCTCGGTGGGCTCGACGATGGTGTCGAAGAGCGCGCCCGACGGCTACACGCTGCTCGCCAACTCCTCGGCGCACGTCGCCAACCCGGGCATCTACGCCAACTTGCCCTACGATACGCTCAAGGACTTCACCAACCTCGCGCTGCTCGGCGGCGGGCCGAACGTGCTCATGGTCAGCCCGAGCGCGGGCTGGAAGGTGTTCCGCGACTTCGTCGACGCCGCCAAGGCGAGCCCGAAGCACTTCAATTTCGCCTCCGCCGGCATCGGCAGCGGCACGCACTTCAACCTCGAGAAGCTGAAGATCGCGACCGGCATCGACGTCACGCACGTGCCGTACAAGGGCACGCCCGAGGCGATCGCCGACACCATCGCCGGGCGCACCTGCTGCTACTGGGCGCCGCTGAACGCCGCGCTGCCGCACGTGCAGGGCGGCAAAGCGCACGCGCTCGGCATCTCGAGCGCCAGGCGCTCGCCGCTGCTGCCGAACGTGCCCACGATCGCCGAGCAGGGCTACGCGGGCTTCGACTACACGCTCTGGGTCGGCCTCTGGGGCCCGCCGGGAATGCCTGCTGACGTTGCGGCGAAGATCAACAAGGACGTCAATGCCGCGCTCGCGAGCGAGGACCTGAAAGGACGCCTGATGAAGCTCGGCACCGAGCCCGGCGCCCTGACGATCCCGCAGTTCACCGCGTACGTGCGCAAGGAAGTCGACGACACGGCGAAGATCCTTCAGGCCGCCGGCATCAAGCCGCAGTAGCCCTAGACCATCAGGGGCACGACGAGCAGCGCGACGATGTTGATGATCTTGATTAGCGGGTTCACGGCCGGGCCGGCGGTGTCCTTGTAGGGATCGCCCACCGTATCGCCGGTGACCGCGGCCTTGTGGGCTTCCGAGCCCTTGCCGCCGTGGTTGCCGTCCTCGATGTACTTCTTGGCGTTGTCCCAGGCGCCGCCGCCGGTGCACATCGAGATCGCCACGAAGATGCCGGTGACGATCGTGCCCATGAGCACGCCGCCGAGCGCTTCCGCACCGGCGCGCCCGCCGAAGGCCCAGCCGAAGCCGACGCCGACCACGATCGGCACCAGCACGGGCAGCAGCGACGGGATCATCATTTCGCGGATCGCCGCGCGCGTCAGCATGTCGACCGCGGTGCCGTACTCGGGCCTGGCCGTGCCCTGCATGATCCCGTGGATCTCCTTGAACTGCCGTCGCACTTCCAGCACGACAGAGCCGGCGGCGCGGCCGACCGCCTCCATCGCCATCGCGCCGAAGAGGTAGGGCACCAGGCCGCCAATGAACAGGCCGATGATCACGTAGTGGCTGGAGAGGTCGAACGAGAAGCTCTTCCCGGAGCTCTCGAGCGCGTGCGTGAAGTCCGCGAACAGCACCAGCGCGGCGAGGCCCGCCGAGCCAATCGCGTAGCCCTTGGTCACCGCCTTGGTGGTGTTGCCGACCGCATCCAGCGGATCGGTGATGTCGCGCACCGAGTCGGGCAGATCGGCCATCTCAGCGATGCCGCCCGCGTTGTCGGTGATCGGGCCGTAGGCGTCCAGCGCCACGATGATCCCCGCCATCGAGAGCATCGAGGTGGCGGCGATCGCGATGCCGTAGAGGCCCGCGAGCGCATACGAAAGCAGGATCGAGACGCACACGCCGACCACCGGCCAGGCAGTGGATTTCATCGATACGCCGAGGCCGGCGATGATGTTGGTCGCGTGGCCGGTGACCGAGGCGTCGGCGACGTGCTGTACCGGCCGGTACTGGGTGCCGGTGTAGTACTCGGTGATCCAGACCAGGAAGCCGGTGAGCAGGATGCCGACCGCGCCCGCGGCGGTCAGGTGCCACACCGTGAGCATCTTGCTCACGCCGCCGATCGTGAAGGGCGTCGTCTTGAGAATCGGCCCCATCAGGACCAGCGTGACCAGGTAGATCAGCGGGATCGACAGCCCGCCCGCGATGATCAGGCCGCGGTAGAGCGCGGGCATCACGTTGCGATCGGTCGGCTTCGCCTTGACGAAGAGCGTGCCGAACCACGAGGCGAAGATCGCCACGCCGCCGATCACGAGCGGATAGACGACCGCGGACGGATCCGCATTCGGCGCCTTGATCATGAGCGCGCCGAGCAGCATCGTGGCGATGATGGTGACCGCGTAGGTCTCGAACAGGTCCGCGGCCATGCCGGCGCAATCGCCGACGTTGTCGCCCACGTTGTCGGCGATCACTGCCGGGTTGCGCGGGTCGTCCTCCGGGATGCCGGCCTCGACCTTGCCGACCAGGTCGGCGCCGACGTCGGCGCCCTTGGTGAAGATGCCGCCGCCGAGACGGGCGAAGATCGAGATCAGCGAGCCGCCGAAGCCCAGGCCGACCAGCGGATGGATGATGTGCGCGAGGTTCGACTTGTCGTGCGCATTGGCGTAGAGCAGCCAGAAGTAGCCCGCGACGCCGAGCAGGCCGAGGCCGACGACGAGGAAGCCGGTGATCGCGCCGCCGCGGAAGGCGATCGCGAGCGCCTCGTTGATGCCGGTGCGTGCAGCTTCCGCGGTGCGCACGTTCGCGCGCACCGAGACGTTCATGCCGATCACGCCGCAGGCGCCCGAGAGTACCGCGCCGACGACGAAGCCGGCGGCGGTGTAGCCGTCGAGGAACACCCAGATCAGCACCGCGAGCGCGACGCCGACATAGCCGATGGTCTTGTACTGGCGCCACAGGTAGGCGATCGCTCCCTCGCGCACCGCAGCCGCGATCTCGCGCATGCGCTCGTTGCCCTCGGGCTGCGCGCGGATCCAGTTAATCGAGACGATGCCGTACAGGATTGCGAAGGCCGCGCAAACGAGCGCGACGCCGATGCCCATGCTGAAGGTCATGCCGGTTTCCCCTGGAAAGGCATGAATTTTATCAGGCTGCGAGCGCCTTGATCGCGCGCGCGCTCACCTCGTCGACGCCGCCCAGCCCCGAGATCGTGCGCATCTTCGGTGCGCTCGCGCTCGCGGCCGCCGCCCAGCGCCCGTAGAAGTCGATCAGCGGCCGCGTCTGCGCCTGGTAGACCTCCAGCCGCTTCTTCACCGTCTCCTCGCGGTCGTCCTCGCGCTGCACGAGCGGCTCGCCGGTCGCGTCGTCCCTGCCCTCGACCTTCGGCGGGTTGAACTTCACGTGGTAGGTGCGGCCCGACGCAAGGTGCACGCGCCGGCCGCTCATGCGCGCGATGATTTCCCCGGGCGGCACGTCGATCTCGAGCACATAGTCGACGGGCACGCCGCCGTCGCGCATGCCTTCGGCCTGCGGAATGGTGCGCGGGAAGCCGTCCAGCAGGTAGCCGGGCTTGCAGTCGGGTGCCTTGAGCCGCTCCTTGACGATGCCGAGGATGGTCGCGTCGTCGACCAGGCGCCCCGAGTCGACGATTTTCTTCGCCGCCATGCCGATCGGCGTGCCGGCCTTGATCGCCGCGCGCAGCATGTCGCCGGTCGAAATCTGCGGAATGCCGAAGTGCGCGCTGATCTTCGCGGACTGCGTCCCCTTGCCGGCCCCGGGCGGGCCGAGCAGTATCAAGCGCATCGCTTCCCCCTCCCTCAGCCGAGCATTCTACGCACGGCTTCGAGTTCCCGAGGCGTATCGACGCCGGGCGGAATCTCGGCCCGTCTGACCACGACCGAGATCCGGTAGCCGTGCCACAACGCCCTGAGCTGTTCGAGGGCTTCTGTCTTCTCCATCGATGGCATTTCCAAAGTGGCAAAACGGCGCAAGAAACCTACTCGATAGCCGTAGATCCCTGCGTGCCGGTACCAGATACCCTTCGCCTGGCGCGGAAACGGAATGCGCGAGCGTGAAAAATAAAGCGCATGGCCCTTTGCGTCGAGGAGCACCTTCACCACGTTCGGATTGTCGATCGCCGCCTTTGAATGGATCCGGTGGCAGGCCGTGGACATGCTCGTGTCCCGTCGTTTCGCGAGGATCGCGGCCACCTGCGCCACGAGCCGCGGCGGAATGAGCGGCTCGTCGCCCTGCACGTTCACCACGATGTCGCGGGCCTTCAGGCGCAGGCGCGCGGCCGCCTCGGCGATGCGGTCGGTGCCCGAGGCGTGCCCGCGGCGCGTCATCACGGCCCGAAAGCCGGCCGCCTCCACCGCGGCGCGGATGCGCGCATCGTCGGTCGCCACGGTGACGCTCCTTGCGCCGCTCGCGCGGGCGCGCTCGCACACGCGCACGACCATCGGCTTGCCGCCGAGATCGGCGAGTGCCTTGCCGGGAAAGCGCGTCGACCCGTAGCGGGCCGGAATCAGGACATGAAAACTCAGGCGACTTCCTCGTCCGGAGGGAGCTTCCTCGCGTCCTCTTCGAGCATCACCGGAATGCCGTCCTTCACCGGATAGGCGAGTCGGTCGGCCTTGCAGACGAGCTCGGCCTGCTCCTTGCGATGCACGAGCGGCCCCTTGCAGAGCGGGCAGACCAGGATCTCAAGCAGCTTTGGATCCACTCAGCTTCTCCAGGAGCCAGCGGCCGAAGGCGGGATCGGGCGCGGCGTCCACCGCGAACACCCAGGTGTGCGCCTGCGCGATGCGCTTGCATTTTACCGCGTCCTTCTCGGTCATCACGACCGGCGCCGTGTCGCCGAAGGCAAGGTCCTCGGCACGAAAGACATGGTGATCGGGAAACGGGTGCGGCACGACCTTCAGGCCCGCCTGCGCGAGTTGCAGGAAGAAGCGCTTCGGATCGCCGATGCCCGCGACCGCGTGCACCTTCTGGCCGGCGAAGGACTTCAGCGGCCGCACATCCGTCGCGTTGGCGAGATTCGCGAGGTTTTCCCCCTGCAGCTTCATGGAGAAGCCTGTCAGGCCCTCGACCGCGCCGTGGATCACGACGCCATCGACCGAGCGCAGGCGCGAAAGCGGCTCGCGCAAAGGGCCGGCCGGCAGGAGCATGCCGTTGCCGAGGCCGTGCGCGTCGACGACGCAGACCTCGAGGTCGCGGCGCAACGCGTAGTGCTGCAGGCCGTCGTCGGCGATGATCACGTCGCAATCCGGGTTCTCGCGGTGCAGCGTCGTTGCCGCTAGAACACGATCGGCGCCCACCCACACCGGGCAGCCGCTGCGGCGCGCGAGCAGCAGGGGCTCGTCCCCGACCTCGGCCGGGTCCGCGGCGATGGACGCGGCGTGCGCTTCCCTGCTTCTCGAGGCCGAGCCGCCGTAGCCGCGCGAGACGATGCCGGGCTTGCGGCCGTTGCGCCTGAGGAAATCCGCGATCCAGAGCACGAGCGGCGTCTTGCCCGCGCCGCCGACGCAGACGTTGCCGACGACGATGACTGGAATTCCGGGGTGTGCCGACTTGAAAAGCCTTGCCCAGTAAAGAAAAAACCGGACCGATATCAAAACCCGGAACAGCAGGCTCACCGGCCACAGCAGCCGGGCGACGACGCCGCGGCGGCTCCAGTGGCGCACTACTTCGAGGACTGCGTGGTGAAGGTGATCTGCGAGAGACCGGCGAGGCGCGCGGCTTCCATCACCCGCACGACCGCCTGCCAGTTGGAGACGCGGTCGGCGCTGACGACGACGATCGGCTCGCGCAGCCCCGCCCCGGCCTTGCGCAGCTCGCCGGCGAGCTGCTCGATGCTCGCGTAGGTGACCGGCGCCTTGTTGATCAGGTACTGGCCCTGGGCGCCGACCAGCACCGCGATCTCGCTCGGCCGCTCGAGCTGGCGCTCGGCGTCCGCGGTCGGCAGGTTGATCTGCAGCTCGGTGTACTTCGAGTAGGTGGTGGTGATCATCAGGAAGATCAGGATCACCATCATCACGTCGATCAGGGGCACGAGGTTGATCTCGGGCTCCTCCTTGTAGCGGCCGCGCTGGAAGTTCACGCTACTGCGGGCGCTCGCCGTGCACGATATCGACCATTTTCGAGGCTGCCTGCTCCATGCGCACGACGAACCCGTCGACCTTGTTCTTGAAATGCCGGTAGAAAATCAGCGAGGGAATCGCGATGGCGATGCCGAACGCGGTGTTGTAGAGCGCGATCGAGATGCCGTGCGCGAGCTGCGCCGGGTTCGTGCCGGTGGGCGACTGCGAGGCGAAGATCTCGATCATGCCGACCACCGTGCCGAAGAGCCCGAGCAGCGGCGAGGCGGTCGCAATCGTGCCAAGCGTGGTCAGGTAGCGCTCCAGGTTGTGGGCGGTGGCGCGGCCCGCCTCCTCGATCGCCTCTTGCATCACATGGCGCGGGCTTTTTTCGTTGCGCAGGCCCGCGGCGAGCACCTCGCCCAGGGGCGAGTCCTTGGCGAGCTTGTCGAGAACGTCGGCATTGAGGCCCTGGCGCGCGTAGACCGAGACGACCTGGTCGAGCAGCGTCGGCGGGACGATCTTCGCCTCGCGCAGGGTCACCGAGCGCTCGATGATCAGGGCGACGGCGACCACGGAGGCGAGCAGCAGCGGCCAGATCGGCCAGCCGGCCTTAAGAATGATGTCTGGCAAGGGTTCCTCGGGGGGTTGGGGACATTTTTTGTGCGCGCACTTTAGCCAAACCGCACCGCAGCAGCAACTTGGCCCGCCACCGGACGGGCCGATATCCACAAAAGATGTGGATAAGGTTGTGGATTATCCCTGAACACGCGACCTCTTCAGCCTAGCGGTGCGCGCGGAGTCGGTGGCGAGTAATTTTTCATCACTCCTTTTCGCCGTTGAAACAGCGCGTTACGGATAAGAATCGGGCTCTACGCGCGCTGTCGGCAAAGCGCTTACGCGCGGCTTGACAGATGTGGATTAGTGTAACCTCGCCGCGCCTCATGGAGCAGTTGCCGCTCGCGGGCGCAAGGCCCGTTCTGACCGTCTCGCAGCTCGTCCGTAGCGCGCGGGACGTGCTCGAGCGGCGCTTCCCGCTGCAGTGGGTCGCGGGCGAGATTTCCAACTGCCGGCCGGCCGCTTCCGGGCACCTTTATTTCGTCCTCAAGGACGCCCAGGCGCAGGCCGACTGCGTCATGTACCGCAGCCGCGCCGCGGCGCTCGACTGGGAGCTGAAGGAAGGCCAGCAGGTCGAGGCGCGGGTGCTGGTGACCCTCTACGAGCCGCGCGGGCGCTTCCAGCTCACGGTCGAGGCGATGCGCCGCGCAGGGTTGGGGCCGCTCTACGAGCGCTTCCTGAAGCTCAAGGAGAAGCTGGAACGGGAGGGGCTCTTCGATCCGGCCGGGAAGCGCCCGATTCCCGAGTACCCGCAGGCGATCGGCATCGTGACTTCGCTCGCCGCCGCGGCGCTGCAGGACGTGCTGACCTGCCTAAAGCGCCGCAACCCCGGCATCCCGGTCATCGTCTACCCGGCGCCGGTGCAAGGCGAAGGGGCCGCGGCGCGCATCGCGCAGGCCCTCGGCGCGGCGAGCGAGCGAGCCGAGTGCGACGTGCTCCTGCTCGTGCGCGGCGGCGGCTCGATCGAGGATCTGTGGCAATTCAACGAAGAGGCCGTGGCGCGCGCGATCCGCGCCTGCCGCATCCCGGTCGTCAGCGGCGTCGGCCACGAGACCGACTTCACCATAGCCGACTTCGCCGCCGACGAGCGCGCGCCCACGCCGACCGCTGCCGCCGAGCGTGTGAGCCCGTCGCGCGAGGAACTGCTGAATCGAGTTGCCGATCTTGCTCTGGGACTCTCCAGGGAAATGGGTCGGAAGCTCTCGTATTCGATTCAGGCCGTCGATGGCCTGCAGCGCCGCCTGGTGCACCCCGCCGAGCGCCTGCGCGCCTCCGGCCAGCACCTGCGCCACCTTGCCGCGCGGCTCTCGGGGGCGATGAAGCACCAGCTCGCCGAGCTCGTGGCGCAGGTCAAGCAGGCTCGCGCCGGGCTTGCCGCGTTCGACCACCCCGCCCTGCTCGCGCGCGGGTACTCCGTGACGCACAACGCGAAGGGCGTCATCCTCCGGGACGCCTCGAAGGTGACCGAAGGCGAGCAACTGACGACGGCATTGGCCAAAGGCTGGATCGAAAGCAAAGTACTCAAGAAGGGAAGCTAGCGATGGCGGTGCCCTACCCCGGCCGCTGCATGTGCGGCGCGATCGAGTTCCGGCTGAACGAGGAGCCGGTCACCTATTACGCCTGCCATTGCACCGATTGCCAGAAGCGGGCTGGCAGCAGCTTTGGCCTGTCGATGTGGGTGAAGCGCGCGTCGCTCGAGGTCACCAGGGGAGAGCCCGCGCTGCAGGTTTGGGCCGGGCCCGACGGAAGCCCGCGCGAGCAGAAGATCTGCGCGAAGTGCGGCGTGCGCCTGTGGTCAGAGCCGGCCAGGTTCCCCGAGCTCGCGGTGCTGCGGCCTGGAACGCTCGATGACGCGAAGCGGTTCACGCCGGTCGCGCACATCTGGACCCGCAGCGCTCACCCCTGGGTAGTGATACCGGAGGGAGTCGCGAGCTTCGAAATGCAGCCGAAGCCCGGCGAGCTGACAAAGCTCTGGCAGGAACGGCGCTAGCGCGCCCGCAGCGCCCTTGCGGCCCGGCCGACGTCGGCCTTGCGCACCCAGAAGAGCATTCCGTAGCGCCCCGCTCCCGCCGTCACCGCGGAGAGCGCGACGAGGTTGATGCGCTTCTTCGCGAGCCTGCCCAGCACGCCCGTGAGCGCGCCGACGCGGTCGGCGCCGCGCACCAAGAACGCGGTCTTGCGCTTGGAGACGCGCAGGCCGGCGGCCTTCGCCGCGCGGCGGAACTTTGTGCCGTTTTGCGGGATGAAATCCACCTGCGCGCCGCCGCCCGCGGGAAAACCGGTGAACGCGAGCAGGTTGACGCGCGCCTTCTTCATCGCCTTCAGGAGCGCGGCACCCGCGCCCGGGCGCTGCGGAACCTTCATCGTGTAGTACTCGACCTTGCGGACACTTGCCATGGGTTTCTCCTCCTCTGGATAACTCCGGGTCCTATAATTCTCCGCCTCTTATGGGAAATAGACTATCCAGAATCGCGACGCGGACCGGCGACAAAGGGGACACCGGCCTCGGCGACGGCCGGCGCGTGCCCAAGGACGCGGCGCGCATCCACGCGCTGGGCGAGATCGACGAGCTGAACTCCGCGATCGGGCTGCTGCTCGCCGAGAAGCTGCCCTCGGCCCTGCGCAAGGCGCTCCTCGAGATCCAGCACGACCTTTTCGACCTGGGAGGCGAGACCTCGATCCCTGGCCACCAGCTGCTCGGCGAGGCGCAGGTGCTGCGTCTGGACGGCCTGCTCGCTGCATATAACGAGCGCTTGCCCGCGCTGAAAGAGTTCATCCTTCCCGGCGGTACCCGCGCCGCCGCCGCCGCGCACCTCGCCCGCGCGGTCTGCCGCCGCGCCGAGAGGAGCCTGGTCGCGCTCGGCCGCGCGGAGCCGGTCGGCGCGCATGCGCGCCGGTACGTGAACCGGCTCTCCGACCTCCTGTTCGTGCTCGGCAGGACGCTGAACCGCGCCGGCCGGCGCGGCGACGTCCTCTGGCGCCACGAGCGCAAACGCTGATGGCGCACGACCCCCTCGCGGAGCTTCTGGCCGCCTGCGCGCGCAGGGACCAGGCCGCGCTCGCGCGCCTGTACGAGATGACCTCCGCCAAACTGTTCGGCGTCGCCCTGCGTATCTTGAGGCGAGAGGACTGGGCCGAGGACGTGCTGCAGGAGTGCTACCTGAGGTTCTGGAATCACGCGCACGAGTACCGCGCAGGGCTCTCCGCGCCCATGACCTGGATGACCAGCATCGTGCGCAACCGCTGCCTCGACTGGCTGCGCCGCCCGAGCCAGGAGGTTGCCGACGCCGACGGCGCGATCGCCGAGGCAACCCCGAGCGACAGCCCCGGGCCGCTCGCCGAGCTCGAGCGCGCGGGCGACGCGGCCGCGATCGCGCGCTGCCTACAGGCGCTGGACGCGAAGCAGCGCCAGGCGATCGCGCTCGCCTTCTACGACGGCCTGTCGCACTCGGAGCTGGCGCGGCACATGCGCGAGTTGCTCGGCACCGTGAAGACCTGGGTGCGCCGCGGCCTGCTGCGCCTGAAGAGCTGCCTGGAGGCGGCATGAACTTCCGGGGCAAGCCCGAATTGCAGGAGCGCCTCGCCGCCGAGTACGTGCTCGGTACGCTGCGCGCGCGCGCTTCGGGCGCTGGCTGCGCGAGGACGCCGCGCTCGCGCTGCTCGTCGCGCGCTGGGAAGAGCGCCTCGCGCCGATGGCGGCGGGCGTCGCTCCGGTGAAGCCACGCGCCCAGCTCTGGCGTTCCATTGCGGCACGCGTTGGCGGTGCCTCGTCTGGCGGCCTGTGGGAGAGCATCGCCTTCTGGCGCCCCTTCGCGCTCTTCACGGGCGGCACGGCTGCGGCACTCTTCATGGTGGTGATCTTCACCGCGCCACCCGTGCCGGTGCCCGCGGCTGCGCCGGTCGTAGTGCGCGCGGCCTCGAACGAGATGGGCGCCTCTTATCTCGCCGTCCTGACCGATGCGAAGACGCAGAAGGCGATGCTGGTCGTCTCGGCCGGGCGCACTTCGACCGACCTCTGGGTCAAGCCGATTGATCCAGCGATGCACGTCGCCGACCGCAGCCTGGAGCTCTGGGCGCTGCCGCCGGGCGCAGCGCCGAAGTCGCTCGGCCTGATCAGCGCCGGCGACAAGCTCGCCGCGCTCCAGCTCCCGGCCGCGGCGGACCAGTCGCTCGCCGACGTGCCGATGCTGGCGGTCAGCCTGGAGCCCAAGGGCGGCTCGCCGACCGGCGCGCCCACCGGCCCGGTTCTCTACACCGGAGCCTGCATCCGCTACTGGTAGCGCCCGGCAGGGGAGACGCGGCGAGGCATTAGAATTCGCCGGTGCCGGAGGTCGCGCCAAAAAAAGTCCCCGCGGTCCGCGCGCTCGTGTTCGATGTGTTCGGCACCGTCGTCGACTGGCGCGGCTCGCTCATCCGCGAGCTGCGCGCGCTCGGCAGGAAGAAGCGCATCGCCGCTGACTGGGAGGCGCTCGCCGACGCCTGGCGCGCCGGCTACCGGCCTGCGATGGCGCGCGTGCGCTCGGGCGAGCTGCCGTGGATGAACATCGATCAGCTGCACCGCATGATCCTCGACGGCCTGCTCGAGCAATTCCGCGTCGAGGGGCTCACCGAGGACGAGATCGACCACCTGAACCGCGTCTGGCACCGGCTGGACGGCTGGCCGGACGCGAGCCGCGGCCTGGCGATGCTCAAGCGCCGCTACGTGATCGCGACCCTCTCGAACGGCAACGTCGCCCTCCTCGTCAACATGGCGAAGCACGCGCGCCTGCCCTGGGATACGGTGCTCTCGGCCGAGCTCTTTCGCCACTACAAGCCAGACCCCGAGGCCTATCTGGGTGCCGCGGCGATCCTTGGCCTCGAGCCCGGCGAGGTGATGATGGTGGCCGCGCACAAGGACGATCTGCGCGCCGCCAGGGCCTGCGGGCTCGCCACCGCGTTCGTCGGCCGCCCGAGGGAGAAGGGCCCGAAAGTGAAGGTCGACGTCTCCGCCGAGCCGGATTTTGATATTCACGCGAAGAGCTTCGTTGACCTCGCCCAAAAACTCGCCAAATAAGCCCAGCCGGCACCGGGTGCTGATCGTCGACGACGAGGAGTCAATGCGGCTCTTTCTTGCGCGCATCCTTGCCCGGTCGCTCAAGCTCGAGGTCACCCTGGCCGGCACCTGCGAGCAGGCGCTGCGCCTCGCCGGCAACTACGCCTACGACGCGATCCTGCTCGACCTGCTCATGCCGGGCGTCGGCGGCTTCGAGGTGCTGAAGGAGATCCGCCTCAATTCGGCGAACCGCGTCACTCCCGTTATCATCGTCTCCGTGATCGCGGAACAATCGATGCGCGAGCGGTGCATGGCGGCGGGCGCGAACTCCTACATCGTCAAGCCGCCCGAGCGCAATGCGCTGCTGGCGGCGGTCAAGGCGCAGATCGCCGGCCGCACCCGGCCGACCGGCCAATGAGCGCGCCGCGCAAGGTTCTGATCGTCGACGATGAGGAGTCGATGCGGCTCCTGCTCGGCCGCTATGTGAGCTCGATCGCCGGCACCGAGGTCACGCTCGCCGGCGGCTGCGAGGAGGCCCTGCGCCTTGCGCGCGACCGCGACTACGACCTGATCCTGCTCGGCCTGCTGATGCCGGGGATCGGCGGCATCGAGGTGCTGAACCGCATCCGTTCCGGCTCGCGCAACGCGGCGACCCGGGTCATCATCGTGTCGGTGATGGCCGACCCGGATACCCAGAACGTGTGCAAGGCGCTGGGAATCGACGACTACATCGTCAAGCCGGTCGTGCGCAAGACGCTGGTCGCCGCCATGAAGGCGGGGCTCGCGCAGGCAGCGAACTGAAGCCCGGAGGGGAATCGCGCATGGCGGACATCCGCATCGAGAACGTCGAGGCGCTCGGCAAGCCGGTCGGGCCCTATTCCCACATGGCGCGCGTCAAAGGCGCGGCCGAGACACTCTACATTGCCGGCATGATCTCGGCGGGCGAGGACTTCGATGCGCAATGCAGCGGCGCCTTCCGGCAGATCGAGACCGCGCTCAAGGCGGCGGGCGCGGGCTGGAAGAACGTGGTGCAGTTCACCACTTTCCTCGTGCACTCGCAGGACATCGCGAAGTTCTATGCCTGGCGGCAGCGCGAGTATCCGAAGATGTTTCCCGACGGCAAATACCCGCCGAACACGCTGCTCGTCATCGACCGGCTCGTCCAGGAGCAGTTCCTGATCGAGATCCAGACCATCGCCGCGCTGTAGCGCGGCGATCCTGCACACCGCGCTCTAGCGGCGGCGCGCCGGCGCGGGCTAGGTCGCGGCTGCCGCGAGCCGCCGGCCGCGCGCGATGGCGATGTCGGCGTTCTTGGCGGTCACCTGGCGCACGAGCTTGTAGTGATGCCGCTCGTATTTGTCCATCAGCCAGCGGTTCGCCTTCAGGCCGTAGACGATGCCAAAGGGGACCGAAAGACCCAGCATGCACCAGCCGAAGGTCTTGAGGTCGAGCCCCAGCCAGAAGAACGACACCGCGGTCAGGACGACAAAGGCGACGAGCCACACCATCGTGGCGAGGAAGAGGTCCTTCATCAGCGCCCACAGGCCCGAGAAGAAGAACGCCGCGAGGTTGAAGCCCTCACTGACCGCGACCAGGTTGCCGTCGGCGCCTTGGTAAACGTTCCATTTGCGGGTCGCGCCGGCGTCGTCATCCGCCTTCGTCTCGACCGGCTTCGAGCCATCGGCCGGGCCCGCCGCCGCGGCCTGCGCCGTGCCGTCTTCGGAGAATGCTTCCTCGCGCTTCTTGCGCAGCGCCGGCAGGGCGATGATCGCGAGCAGCACGGCGGAAGCAATCAGGAAGCCCTGGCTGATCGGCTTGTCGTTGCTGATGAAGACCTGCCAGTCGCCACGCGAGAGCAGCATCGCGCGCCGCAGGTTCTCCTCCATCAGGGGCCCCAGGATGAAGCCGAGGATGAGCGGCGCGGGCTCGCACTCGAGCTTCACGCAGATGTAGCCGAGCATCCCGAAGAGCGCCATCAGGAAGCAGTCGAAGGGCTGGTTGGAGATGCTGAACACCCCCACCAACATGAAGAGCAGGATCGACGGGTACAGCCACCGGTACGGGACGGTGAGCAGCTTGATCCACATGCCGATGAGCGGCAGGTTGAGGATCACGAGCATCAGGTTGCCCACCCACATCGAGGCGATCATTCCCCAGAAGAGCTCTTTTCTCTCGGTCATCACCTGCGGGCCCGGAGCGATGCCCTGGATCATCATCGCGCCGATCATCAGCGCCATGACCGCGTTCGACGGAATGCCGAGCGTGAGCAGCGGGATGAAGGAGGTCTGCGCGCCGGCGTTGTTGGCCGACTCGGGCGCGGCCACGCCCTCGATCGCGCCCTTGCCGAACTCGTGCGCGTTGAACGAGACCTTCTTCTCCATCGTGTAGGCGCCGAAAGAGGCGAGCAGCGCCCCGCCGCCGGGCAGGATGCCGAGCGCCGAGCCGAGCGCGGTGCCGCGCACCGTTGGCCCCCAGATGCGCTCCCAGTCGGTCGTGTTCGGGAACAGGTGCGAGACCTTGCTGGTGAAGATCTCGCGGTTTTCCTTCTGCTCGAGGTTGGCGATGATCTCGGCGATGCCGAACATGCCCATCGCCACCGTCACGAAACCGATGCCGTCGGCGAGCTCCGAGATGCCGAAGGCGAAGCGCAGCACGCCCGAGTTGACGTCGGTTCCCACCAGCCCCAGCAGCAGGCCGAGGATCACCATCGCGATCGCCTTGATGAGCGAGCCGCTCGCCAGCACCACCGCCGACACCAGGCCGAGCACCATCAGCGAGAAGTACTCGGCCGGGCCGAATTTCAGCGCCACCTCGGCGAGCGGCGGCGCGAACATGGCGACGATCAGCGTCGACACGCAGCCGGCGAAGAACGAGCTGAGCGCCGCGGTGGCGAGCGCCGGCCCGGCGCGGCCGCGCCTCGCCATCTGGTAGCCGTCGATACAGGTGACCACCGAGGAGGACTCCCCGGGCAGGTTGACGAGAATCGCCGTGGTCGAGCCGCCGTACTGGGCGCCGTAGTAGATCCCCGCCAGCATGATGAGCGCCGCGACCGGCGACAGGTTGAAGGTCACCGGCAGCAGCATCGCGATGGTCGCTACCGGCCCGATGCCGGGCAGCACGCCGATGAGCGTGCCGAGCAGCACGCCGATCAGGCACATGATGATGTTGAACGGCACGTTCGCGAGCGAATAGCCCGCGACCGTGAGCGTCTGCAGCTTGAAGACCTCCTTGAAGCCGATTCCCAGGTTGGTGTAGATCGCCTGGAGGAATGCCAGGACTTCGTTGGCTTCCATGGGCTCTCCTAGCGGATCGGGCAGTTGTCGATGAAGCCCGGGCAGACCGGGAAGGGCAGCGTCAGCGCCTTCACGAAGACCAGCACCGAGAACACCACCAGCACCGCCGAGAGGATCGCGACCTCCTTCCACTTGAACTCATGCCCGCCGAAGGCGGAGACGAAGACGAGGATGATCGAGGCGAGCACCAGTCCCAGCGGCTTGAGCAGGTAGGCGAAGGCGAGGCTCGAGGCAAGGATTAGCATGAGCGCCTTGGACTCGGGCCTGAACACGACGGCGAGCACCGACAGCACCAGTGCCGAGCCGAGCATCGCCCAGTCGTTGGAAAGGCCGCTCCACTTGGCGACGAAGGTGAGCAGCACGAATACGCCGACCGCCACGGCGAGGTCGACGATGTTGAAGGGCAGCCTCACCACCGTGGCCGCGCCGGCGACCCTCGAGACGAAGGAGCGCACGAATACGATCGCGCCCAGGATCGCCAGCATCGCGCCGAGCAGCACCGGGAAGTACGCCGGGCCCATGCGCACCGTCGAGCCCATCTGGTATCCCGGGATCAGCTTCCATTCGGCGGGCATGCTGAAGAGTTGCCCGATGAACTGGTTGACCTCCTTGGGCGTGCCGTAGGCGATCACCATGAACGCCAGGCCGAATGCCATGAACATCAGGCCGGCCCAGAAGTCCTTAGGATTCCTGATCGTGAATTGCATTGCCTCCTCCAGCTCTTGTTTGCAATCCGGCGTTGCGCCGGGTCAGGCCGATTCCTCCGCGGGGAAGTCTAGCATGCGATCCGTGACGCCGCGCCTCGAAAAACGCTGGTTCCTGCCCCTCGCCGGTGCGTTTTTTGCGCTGCTTTTTCTCGCGTCAGGCTGCGGCAAGAAAGCAACGCTGCCGCCGCTCGCGGGCGACGCGGTCATGCTTGCATTCGGCGACAGCCTGACCTACGGCACCGGCGCGCGCGAGGAGGAAAGCTACCCGGCGCAGCTCGCCGGGCTCACCGGCCGCAAGGTCGTGCGCGAGGGCATCCCCGGCGAGGTAAGCGCGGCGGGCCTCGCGCGCCTGCCCGCCGCGCTGGACGAGCACAAGCCCAGGCTCCTGCTGCTTTGCCACGGCGGCAACGACTTCCTGCGCCGGATGCCGAAAGCCGAGGCGGCCGCCAACCTGCGCTCGATGATCCGGCTCGCCAGGAGCCGCGGCGTCGAGGTGCTGCTGATCGGCACGCCCGAGCCCGGCTTCACCCTCACCCCGCCCGACTTCTATGCCGAGATCGCCAAGGAGTTCGCCATCCCGTATGAAGGCGACGTGATCGGCAAGGTGCTGGGCGACGGCAGCCTGAAGTCCGACCAGGTGCACCCGAACGCCCTCGGCTACAAGCTGATCGCCGAGCGCGTCGCCGCGCTGCTCAGGAAGTCGGGCGCGATCTGAAGCTCACGTCGCCGAAGTAGCTCTCGGCGCTCTCCCCGGTGTTGTCCGTGTCCGCCGACACGATGACGCTCTCCGCCGCGGGCACATCCGTGCCGAAAGCGCGGCGAAAGTCGTCCGCCCAGTCGCGCTCGTGCGCGACCCAGCGCCCGAGCCGCGCCGCGCCGCTCTCGGCGACGACCATGCGCACGCGCCCGCTGTAGGGATTGGGCAGCATCGTCCCCGCCGCCAGGCGCGAGTCCCACACGTAGCAAAGCGCGCGCCGGTTGCGCTCGAAGCTCAGGTAAAGGCGCGCAGGGTAGTCGTCCCCCTCCTTCGTCGCCATGTCGCTCTTCGCGATCAGGTTCATCACCTTCCAGCGCCAGGCGAGGATCGGCGTGCGCGCCGGATCCACGGCGAGCTCGCGCGCCAGGCCCGAGGTGGCGGCGTTCGAGCGCACGCGCAGCACCGTGCTCCCTTCGTCCGCGACGAGGGCGAACTCGTTGTGGCGCGGCCGGTTGCGGAACGTGAGCGGCTTCAGCCAGTCGGGCAGCGCCCCGCCCGGCTTGAGCGACGAGAACGGCATCGCTTCGATCGCGCTCTGGCTTTTGGCTTCTCTCAGGAACCCCGTCAGGAGGAAAACGAGAAATATCCTCCTCGAACTCACAGCAATCGATCCCTGCGCAGACGCAGCACGTCCTCGGGCCGGTCGACATCCCAGAGCGTGCGCAGCTTCGTCCAGCGCCAGCCCAGGCGCTTCAGGCGCGCCCGCGTCTGCGCGAATACCTTCGGGCCGCCCCAATCGATGCCGCTGAAGAGCCACCTGCAGCAGCACCGCAGGCCGATGAGCGCGTAGCCGCCGTCCTCGGCCGGAGAGAGCACGGCGCTCGCGCCGTTCTTCAGCGCCTGCGCCGCCGCGCGCAGGTCCGCGCCGGAGAGCGCCGGGCAGTCGCTGCCGATCAGTATGGCGCTCTCATGCCGGCGCAAGGCGCGCGTAAAGGCGCGTTGCATGCGCCGGCCGAGGTCGCCCGGCCCCTGGCGATCGGCGAACAGCAACTGCGGATCGAAACCCGCGGCGCGCGCGGTTCGCAAGGTCCTCGCGAGCATCCGAGCGTGTAGGTGCGCGGCGCCGCGCTTGCCAAGCATGGGCACGAGACGCGTCTTGACGCGACCCGGCACCGTGGCGCGGGCGAAAACAATCAGTGCTGGCTCGGCCAGCGCTCCTGCTTTCGGCTCAGGCTTCTTCGGCGTAGCGGCGCGCAAGCTCGTCCGGGGCGGCGCCGAGGAAGTACGCGAGGCGCAGCCGCCACATGAGGATCACGGTGCGAAGCACGCCGCGCCGCTCCCAGCGCCGCCCCGAGGTGCGTACGCGCGCGCGCAGGCACGCGGGCGGCGAGCGCCGCTTCATGCGCCTCGAGAAAGCGACGTCCTCCATGAGCGCGATCTCCGGGAAGCCCTCGAACTCGGCGCGGCGCACGAAGATCGCCTGGTCGCCGGTGGCGATGCCGGTCAGACGCGAGCGCTGGTTCATGAAGAACCCCACGACCGCGAGGAGCGACGACGCGCCGTCGATCTCGACGTCGAACCGCCCCCACGAATGGGTTCCAATTTTCTCGAGAATTTCCCCATCCGCGCCAGGAGGCAATTCAGTATCCGCATGAAGAAACAGCAGAACATCGCCGGTCGCGGCGGCGGCGCCCGCGTTCATCTGCCGCGCGCGGCCGCGCGGGGCGACAAGCACGCGGTCGGCGAGCGGCGCGGCGATCGCGCGGGTCGCATCCGTGCTGCCGCCGTCGGCGACGATCACCTCATGGCCGCGTGCGCGCAACGGCGCAAGCGATTCCAGCGTGCGCCCTATGACGCCCGCCTCCTCCAGCGCCGGCATGACGATAGAGAGCTTCACGCGGCGTCGCTCATTTCACGTCATTCAACGTCCAGTCGTACTTGAGGAACGAGAGGCTAGCCTTGCCCTCGGCGACGAGCTTCTGCTGCGCCGGGTCGTCGGCGAGCAGCTTCGCGTACTTCGCGAAGTACTGCTCGCGCTGACCGAAGTCCTCCTTGAACCAGTCGAAGATCTTCGAGACTTCGAGCTTGTCGCCCGCCGCCCGGTTGCGCGAGCGGTCCGAAAGGAAACGCTCGGCCTGCTGCGCGAGCTGCGCCTCCAGCCGCTCGGCGACGTAGGCCTCCTCGCGCAGCATCGGGCAGCCGATCGAGGCGCAGTTCACCGCAAAGTGCACACGCGGCTCGTCGTAGGCGCCTTTTTTTCTGAGCATTTCATGTTCTATCTGATCCAAGAAGGAACGGCGTCCCAGGAGCGTGAAAAACTCGTCCTTGAACGGGTTGCCGAACACCTTGCCGAAATCCCAGATCGACTTGATGTTCGGGTAGCGCGTCAGGATCTTCTCCACCGTGAACGCGTTATAGGCGTTGATGAGGAACGCCATCCGTTGCGGCCTAGTCCAGGAATCGAATTCTTCCGGTCTTACTTTGGACAGGTTTTCCAGATAGGCCTTGAGCGCCCCCCGCTCCTTCGCCATCTCGGCATAGCGGAACTGGGAGGCCTTGCCGCCCTGGAGCAGAAAAACGTGCTTCTTCACGAGGCCGTCCCAGGCCTTGTGCGAGTGATCAAGGCCCTGCCCCAGGACGGAACCGCAAAACAACAAGAGAACAAGCCCTAACCGCGCATCCATGCGTGAAACCTTTCCACGTATCTGAGCAAACCCTGGGGAGCGTGCGCCTTTTTCCAGACGCCCGCCGCGTACTTGTTGGCTTCTACGAGCGTCGGATAGATATGGATGGTACCGAGGATCTTGTTCATGCCGAAGCCATGGCGCATCGCGGCGACGTACTCGGCGATGAGGTCGCCCGCGTGCTCGCCGACGATGGTCGCGCCGAGGATGCGATCCTTGCCCGGAGCGGTGAGCACTTTCACCATGCCGTGCGCGGTGCTGTCGGCGATCGCGCGATCGAGATCGTCGATGCCGTACACGGTCACCTCGTACGGGATCTTCTGCTCCTTGGCCTCCGTCTCCGACAGGCCGACGCGCGCGACTTCGGGGTCGGTGAACGTCGCCCAGGGGATGACCGAGTAATCGGCGCGGAATTTCCGCAGCACGCCGAAGAGCGCGTTCACTGAGGCATACCACGCCTGGTGCGACGCGGTATGCGTGAACTGGTACGGACCGGCGACATCGCCGCAGGCGTAGATGTTCGGGTAGATCGTCTGCAGGAACTCGTTGGTCTCCACCGTGCGCGCCTTGGTCACGCCGATGCCGAGCTCTTCCAGCCCGTAGCCCGCGGTGTTGGCCACACGGCCGACCGCGCAGAGGAGCGCGTCGAACTCGATGCGCACCTCCCTGCCGTCGTGCTCGCAGACGAGGACCTTGCGGCCCCGCTCCGCCAGGAACTGCTTCGCCTTGTGCCCGGTGAGGACATCGATGCCTTCGGCGACGAACTGCTTGCGCACCATCTCGGAAACTTCCGGGTCCTCCCGCGGGAGGATGAGCGGCAGCATCTCGACCTGAGTCACTTTCGAGCCGAGGCGCGCGAAGGCCTGCGCGAGCTCCGACCCGATTGGCCCGCCGCCCAGCACCACCAGCCGCGCCGGCTGCTCGCGCAGCGTCCAGACGTTCTCGGAGGTGAGGCAGTCCATCCTGTCGATCCCCGGAATCGGCGGCACGAACGGCCGCGCGCCGGCGGCGATGACGATCGCGCGGGCCGTCAGGGTCTGTTTCTTCCCGGACGCCGCGATCTCCACGGCCCACGGCGAGACGATCTTCGCTTCCCCCTGGATGCACTCGACGCCGAGCGACGTATAGCGCTCGACCGAGTCGTGCGGCTCGATTTCCCGGATCACCCGCTGCACGCGCTCCATCACCTCGGCAAAGTCGAAATCGACGCGCGCCGACTTGATCCCGTATTTCTGCGAATTTCTGGCTTGCGACAGCACCTTCGCGGTCTTGAGCAGCGCCTTGGAGGGAACGCAGCCGGTATTCAGGCAGTCGCCGCCCATCTGGTGCTTCTCGATCAGCGTCACCTTCGCCTTCACTGCGGCGGCAATGTACGCGGCCACCAGCCCGGCCGAGCCCGCGCCGATCACGATCAGGTTGCGGTCGAACTGCGCGGGGCGTGCGTGCGCCCAGCGCGCGTAGACCCGGCGCGCTTTCAGTGCGTCAATGGCCCGCTTCGCGATCAGCGGGAAGAATCCGAGCAGCAGGAAGGCGCCGATCAGGCCGGGCGAGAGGATGCCCGCGGCGGACTCGATCGCCGCGAGCTGCGTCCCAGCGTTGACATAAACGACCGTGCCGGCCAGCATGCCGACCTGGCTCACCCAGTAGAAGCGCCAGGCGCGGATCGGGGTCAGCCCCATCGCCAGGTTGATGGCGAAGAACGGGATCGCCGGGATGAGGCGCAGCGTGAAGAGATAGAAGCCGCCCTCGCGCTCGACGCCCGAGTTGATCACGCGCAGGTGCTGCGCGAACTTCTGCTGCACCCAGTCCCGCAGCAGGAAGTGGGAGGCGAGGAAGGCGAGCGTCGCGCCGATCGACGAGGCGAAGGACACGATCACCGTACCCCACAGCAGGCCGAAAATCGCGCCGCCGATCAGGGTCATCACTGCCGCGCCGGGTAGCGACAGGCCGGTCACCAGCACGTACAGCAAGAAGTAGCCAGCGACGGTGGTCCAGGCGTTGGTCTGGTAGTAGTCGAGGATCGCGGCCTGCTGCGACTTGATCGACTCGAACGTGAGGTATTTGTGACCGCCGAGAAAAAAGAATGCGCCGATCAGCGCGGCGAGGACGACGAGGACGAGGAGTCGGGAACGCTTCATGGGTGCTTCGTCGGTCGCGGCAACGCGACGGAAATTACAGCAGGTTGGTGGCCCGCTGGGATTGCTCGTCGATGAGCTCGAGCAGCCTGCCGCTGGTCGAGTGCAGCCGCTGCGAGAGCATCAGCACCAGCTCCATAAGGATCTTGGCGCCGAGCATCGGCTGCTCGACGATGATGCGGGCCAGGTTCTCGCGGTCAAGCACCGCCACCAGCGTGGGCTCGATCGCCACGCAGGTCGCGAAGCGCGGCTCGCCGTCGATCATCGAGATCTCGCCTAGCGTCTTGCCGGCCTCGACAGTGGCGATCGCCTGCGGCTTGTTCCAGCGGTCCTGCTTGTGGACCTCGACCTTGCCCTCGACAAGCATCAGCATGAAGTCGCCGCCCTCGCCCTCGCGGATGATCTCGGCGCCGGGGGGGCGCCTGGTAGACGTCCATGAAGTGCGCGAGCAGGCGCACCTCGGCCGGCGAGAAATTCTCCAGCAGGTCGCACTTCGGGATGAGCGCACGGATCTGCGGCGATAACTTGGTCGCGTCGCCCAGATGCTCGAGGTGCGAGAGGTGTGCGGGTCTGTCGGCCATGCTGCGGGGATTCTAGCCGATCACCCAGAGCACGGTCGCGACCCAGGCGCCGACCGCGGCCGCCAGCAGCGGGTCGCGCAGCAGCTCTACGGCGGGGTCGCCGCCGCCGCCGCGATAGCGCAAGCGGTAGAGGTAGCGCGCGGTGCCGAGCAGCACCCAGGGCACCGTCAGCACGAGCTGCTCCGTGCCGTGAATGCGCACCGTCTCGGCGGCGATCGTGTACCAGCCGTAGGCCGCAACCATGGCCACCGCACAAAGCGCGATCGCCTTGTCGAGAAATCCTGACGAGTAGGCCTCGAGCACCGGGCGATGCTCGCCCGCGCCCTCCGGGAGGCGCTTGAGCTCGGCGCGCCGCTTGGCGAAGCCGAGAAAGAGCGTGAGCAGGAAGCCGCAGGCGAGCAGCCAGTTCGAGGGCGCGATGCCGATGCCGAGGGTGCCGGCGAGCAGCCGCAGCATGAAGCCGGCCGCGATCGCCAGGACTTCTGCCACCGGCACGCGCTTCAGGCCTAGCGAATAAGCGGCGTTCAACACGAGGTAGGCGGCCAAGATCCCGGCGACCTTCCAGCCCTCCCAGAATGCGAGCGCGAGCCCGGCGACGGCCACGACCACCGCAACCACATGGGCCTCCGCGGTCGTCAGCGCGCCCCGGGCGACCGGCCGGTTACGCTTGTCTGGGTGCCCGCGGTCCTGCGCGGCGTCGCGCGCATCATTGAAGGCGTACACCGCGCCCGAGGCAAGGCAGAACGCGGCCGTCGCCGCAAGCGCCGCCCAGAGCAGCGCCGGGTCGCGCCACGCATGGCCAAAGACTAGTCCAACAAGGACGAAGGCGTTCTTCACCCACTGCTGGGGGCGCAGCAACTCGAGGAAGGCGACAACCTTCTTCACTTGCGGCCGTAGCGCTCGAAGAAGTAGCAGCCGCCCGCCGGGAGCCAGCCCGGGATGCGGTAGTAGCGCTTGCCAATCTCCGTCAGGACTCTCGTCTGGTAGGCGCCGTAGTCGAAGCCGCGCCCGATCAGCGCATGATAGCCACCGGCGCCGAGCGCGAGCCGTTTCACTTCGACCGCCATGAAGTAAGGCTCGTACTCGCCCGGGCCGGGCGGCTCGCGCCTGAGCACCACGATGTCCTTGCCGTCGAGCAGCCGCCAGTCGGTAGCGATGTCGTTGTGGCGCGCATGCGAGGTGCCAATGCCGAAGACGGGCACCGGCCGGCGCGCGTGGTACGCAAGGAGCGCGGCTGCGGAATAGCTGTCGGTCGCGAGCACGCGCCCTTGCAAGTCCGGCGCGGCGGCGGCGAGCAGCTCGGCGATCCGGCCGGGGAAGACGAGGCGCGTGGTGATGCGCGTGTCCTTCCAGGTGTCGAGCGGCAGCGCTGCGATGACGAGAATCGCGGAGACGTGCAGCACGGCGAAAGCGGCGAAGAGGCGCACCGCGCGCTCCAGCCGGCTCTCGTCGAGCGCGAGCGCAACCGTGAGCGCGAGCGCCGGCAGGAAGGAGAGCAGCCAGTGCAGGCCGATGCGCTTCACCGGGCTCAAGGCGGCGAAGACCGCGAACGGCACGAGCCAAGCGAGCACGAGCGCGCGCCTGGCCGGGTCGCGCCAGCCGAGCGCCCCGCGGCCGCGCCACGCGTACCAGAGGAGCGGCGCATCGAGGTAGGCGAGCGAGGCGGCGTAGAGCACGGGCGTCACCCACGACAGGCCGGCATCCCCCGCATCGCCGTGCCGGTTGATCGCGTTGAACATGACGTTCGACCAGCAGGCTTCGTAGTTCCAGTAGAGATTCAGCAAGCCGAACGGAAGGCCGCCGAGGAACACGAGCAGGAAGGGTTTGAGATTTTTTCTCGCCAGGCAGTGGACGAGAAAAGCCAATCCGAGCAAAACCGCGAAATACTTGGAAAGAAAGGCCAGCCCCAGCAGAACGCCGGCCGTGACGAACCATCCACTCGAACCCTTCTGCACCCCGCGCGCGAAGGCGAGCATCGAGGCGACGCTGAAGACGAGGAGCGGCGTGTCGGTAGTGATGAGCACGTTCCACACGTTCATCGGCACGAGCAGCACCGCGAGCCCGGCGAGGCAGGCGCGCGTCTCGCCCGCCTCGAACCAGCGCAGGAGCGCCGCGTGCACGGCGAGCGCGGCGAGCGCCGGTGCGATCACCGCGGGCAGGCGCAGCCACAGCGGCGCGTCCGAGAGCGCGAGCAGCGGCGCGAGCAGCCAGCCGACCATCGGCGGATGGTCGTAGTAGCCGAGCGCAGGCGCCCTCCCCCACAGGATGAAGTAGGCCTCGTCGGCGGTGACCGGCGCGCTCGCCGCGAGCCAGCCGCGAAAAAGGAGCGTCGCCGCGAGGACAAGGAACAACCAGCCGCGGGCGCTAAACCCCATCAGCCACGCTTGGCCTTCGCCCCGGCCGCCGAGGCGCGAGCCAGGAGCTTGCGCCGCTTGCGAACCGCCTCGGCGAGCGTCTCGAGCGCTCCCGTCGACTCGTCCCAGCCGAGGCAGGCGTCGGTGACGCTCTGGCCGAAGACGAGCGGCTTGCCGGGCACGAGGTCCTGGCGGCCCTCTACCAGGTGCGACTCGATCATGACGCCGATGATGCCACGCGCGCCCGCCGCGACCTGCGCGCCGGTCGCGCGCGCGACGTCGAGCTGGCGGCGGTACTGCTTCTCGGAATTCGCGTGCGAGCAGTCGATCATCAGGCGGCACGGCAGCTTCGACTTGGCCAGCTCCTCGCAGGCCGCCTGCACGCTGGCGGCGTCGTAGTTCGGCTTCCTACCGCCGCGCAGGATGATGTGGCAGTCGTCGTTGCCGCGCGTCTCGACGATCGACACATGCCCGCTCTTGTGCACCGAGAGGAAGTGGTGCTTCTGGCGCGCGGCAAGGATCGCGTCGACCGCGATGCGCACGTTGCCGTCGGTGCCGTTCTTGAAGCCGACCGGCGCGGACAGGCCCGAGGCGAGCTCGCGGTGCACCTGCGACTCGGTGGTGCGCGCCCCGATCGCGCCCCACGCGACGAGGTCGCCGATGTACTGCGGCGAGATCACGTCTAGGAACTCGCAGCCGGCCGGCACCCCCGCGCGGTTGATGCGCACGAGGAGGTCGCGCGCGATGCGCAGCCCCTCGTTGATGCGGAAACTCCCGTTCAGGTAGGGATCGTTGATCAGCCCCTTCCAGCCCACCGTGGTGCGCGGCTTCTCGAAGTACACGCGCATGAGGATTTCCAACTCGCCCGCATGTTTTGTTCTTTCAGAAAAAAGTCTTTCTGCGTAGGCGAGGGCCGCCGCTGGGTCGTGGATCGAGCACGGCCCGATCACGACCAGCAGCCGGTCGGCCTTGCCGTGCACGATCTCGCGCACGCGCCGGCGCGTGTCGGCGATCAGCATCTCGACCGGCGTGCCCTGGATCGGGAAGAAGCGGATCAGGTGCTCGGGCGGCGGCAGCGGCACGATGTTCTCGATGCGCTCGTCGTCGGTCAGCGAAGTCTTGTCGTCGATCGATTCGTTCATGGTGTGGCCTCGCGCAAAAAAAAACCGCCAGGCTCCCGCTCTGGCGGTTTTTCGGGTGTACGGGGTTGTAGCTAGCCGGTCCCTTCCGCCAGATGGCAGGGGAAAAAGTAGAAGAAATAGAAGAACCCGCGCTGCATGGAGAGCGGATTCAAGCACGATTCCGCAGGCCTGTCCAATGAGAAGTTCGCGCTCAAAGCCGCTGCTCGACCCACGGCCTGACCGACTCCAGCGCGGCGCCGAGTTTCGCGGGCTCAGTGCCGCCGGCCTGCGCCATGTCCGGGCGCCCGCCGCCCTTGCCGCCGACCTGCTGGGCGACGAAGTTGACCAGCTCTCCGGCCTTCACCTTGCCGGTGAGGTCGGCGGTCACGCCGGCAATCAGCGCGACCTTGCCGTCGCTCACCGTGCCGAGCACGATCGCCGCGCTCTTCAGGCGGTCTTTCAGGCTGTCCATCGCTTCGCGCAGGCTCTTTGCATCGGCGCCCTCGACGGTCGTGGCGAGCACCTTCGCCCCCTTCACCTCGACCGCATGCGAGGCGAGATCGGTGCCCTGGCCGGAAGCGAGCTTGGAGCGCAGCCTGGCGATCTCCTTCTCTAGCGCCTTTTTCTCCTCCAGCAGGCTCTGCGCCGCCTTCTCCACCATTCCCGGCTGGGAGCGCAGCTGCTTCGCCACGTTCTGGAACTCGTGCAGCTGCGAGTTCACCAGCGCAAGCGCGCCGGCGCCGGTGACCGCCTCGACGCGCCGGATGCCGGCGGCCACGCCGCCCTCGGAAGTGATCTTGAAGAGGCCGATGTCGCCGGTGCGCGCCACGTGCGTGCCGCCGCAGAATTCGCGCGAGGTCCCGATATCGAGCACGCGCACCTCGTCGCCGTATTTCTCGCCGAAGAGCATCACCGCTCCCGAGCTCTTCGCCTCCTCGATCGGCATGACGCGCGCGCGGGTCGGCGTGTTCTGCAGGATCTCGTCGTTCACGCGACGCTCGACCTCGCGGATCTCGGCTTCGCTCATAGGCTTGTCGTGCGCGAAGTCGAAGCGCGTCTTGTCCGCGTCGACGAGCGAGCCTTTTTGCTGCACATGCGCGCCGAGCACCTCGCGCAAGGCCTTGTGCATGAGGTGCGTGACCGAATGGTTGCCCATGTTGCGCCGTCGCAGACCGGCATCGACCTTCGCCTCGACCTTGTCGCCGACCTTGAGCGCGCCGCTCTTCAGGGTGCCGTGGTGGCCGAACACCTCGGGCTGGATCTTCTGGGTGTCGTCGACGGCGAAGGTGCCGCCCGAGGCCACGATTTCGCCCTTGTCGCCGACCTGGCCGCCCGACTCGGCGTAGAAGGGCGTCTGCTCGAGGACGACCGTGCCGGACTCGCCGCTCCTCAGCCCGTCGACCTGCGCGCCTTCGCGGTAGAGTGCGACCACCTTCGCCGCGACGCCGAGCGTGTCGTAGCCGCGGAATTCGGTCTTGCAGCCGGAATACTCCAGGCCCGTGGTCGAGGCGAACTTGCTCGCCGCGCGCGCGCGCGCGCGCTGCGCCTCCATGGCCGCCTCGAAGCCCGCGAGATCGAGGCTCACGCTGCGCTCGCGACAGATGTCGGCGGTGAGGTCGACCGGAAAGCCGAAGGTGTCGTAGAGGCGGAACACGGTCTCGCCATCGAGCAGCTTCTCGCCCGAGGCGAGCGCACCCTCGAGCAGCGCCATGCCGTTCTCCAGCGTCTCGGCGAAGCGCTCCTCCTCCTGCTTGAGTACCTGCGTCACGCGCGCCTTCTCGCGCGTCAGCTCCGGAAACGCCTGGCCCATCGCGCGATCGAGGTCCTCGACGATGCGGTGGAAGAAGGGCTGCTTCTGGCCGAGCTTGTAGCCATGCCTTATTGCTCTTCGAATAATTCTTCTTAAAACATAACCGCGGCCTTCATTTCCGGGGATCACGCCGTCGACGATCAGGAACGAACAGGCGCGGATGTGATCCGCGATGACGTTGAGGGAAGGGCTTTCCTTGGTGGACTGATGTGTTTCCCTGGCAGCTGCCCGAATCAGATCCTGAAATAGATCGATTTCATAGTTGGAGTGCTTGCCCTGCAGCACCGCCGCGATGCGCTCCAGGCCCATGCCCGTGTCGACGCAGGGCTTGGGCAGCGGCGTGAGCACGCCCTTGGCGTCGCGGTCGTACTGCATGAAGACGAGGTTCCAGATCTCGATGTAGCGGTCGCCCTCGTCCGGGGACCCCGGCGGCCCGCCGGCGACGCCGGGGCCGTGGTCGTAGAAGATCTCGCTGCAGGGGCCGCACGGCCCGGTGTCGGCCATCTGCCAGAAGTTGTCCGACTGGTACTTCTGGCCGCCGGGCTTGTCGCCGATGCGCACGACGCGCTCCTTCGGGATGCCGATCGCCTTCGTCCAGAGCTCGTAGGCCTCGTCGTCGGTCTCGTACACCGTCGCCCACAGCCGGTCGGGGGAGAGCTTGTATACCTTGGTGAGCAGCTCCCAGGCGAAGGCGACCGCGTCCTTCTTGAAATAGTCGCCGAAGGAGAAGTTGCCGAGCATCTCGAAGAACGTGTGGTGGCGCGCGGTGTAGCCGACGTTCTCCAGGTCGTTGTGCTTGCCGCCGGCGCGCAGGCTGCGCTGGGAGGTCGTCGCGCGCCTGTACGGCCGCTTGTCCTTGCCGAGGAAGACGTCCTTGAACTGCACCATGCCCGAGTTGGTGAAGAGCAGCGTCGGATCGTTCGCCGGCACGAGCGGGCTCGAGGCGACGATCGCGTGGCCCTTTGACCTGAAGTACTCGAGGAAACTCGAGCGGATCTCGGCGGATTTCATCGCGCCCCCGATTTTACGGCACCGCCCTGCACGCGGCCTCGATGCGCGCCTTGCAGGCGGCTGCAAACTGCGCCTTCGCCTCCTCGGCGCGGCCGGTCGCCCTGAGCAGCACGCCGTACTGGTAGTGCGCGCTGCCGTCGGAGGCATCGAGCTCGAGCGCGCGCAGGTAGCTGCGCTCGGCGAGCGCGGTCTCACCCCGCAGCGCGCGCGCCATGCCGAGCACGACGTGGTTGGACGCTTCCCGCGGCTCGATCTCGACTGCCCGGCTGCAGTCCGCGAGCGCCTCGTCCAGGAGGCGCAGCCGCATCAGCACGATGCAGCGTCGCCCGCGCACCTCGCCATTGCCCGGGTCGAGCTCGAGCGCCGGGTCGAAGTCGGCGCGCGCGCGTTCGCTCTGCGCTGCGCGCATGTACAGCGTGCCGCGCGAGATCCAGCCCTCCGGCGTGCCCGGGTGCAGCTCGATCGCGCGGTTGAAATCCGCCTGCGCCTCGGCGTCGCGCCCGGCCTGGAAGTAGGCGACGCCGAGGTTGCGGTAGGCGCGGTCGGTGAAGGGCGCGCGCGCATCCGTGATCTTGCGCACTGCGTCGTCCCAGAAAGCGAGCTCGCTCGCGAAGGTTTGCAGCCGCTCCGCAAACGGGAAGAGAAGAGCGAGCGCCGCAAGCGCCGGCAGCGCGAGCGCCACTCCCGGCCGCAGGCGCGCGAGCACCGCCGGCAGCGCCGCCGGCAGAACGCACATCCACAGGTAGCTTCGGTAGAGGACAAAGGGCTCCTGGATGCGCACGGTCGCGAATTCGGTCAGGGCAAGCAGCCAGGGGGCGAACAGCGCGAAGCCGGCAAGCCCCGCGCGCCCGCCGCGCGCGAGCAGCGCGCCGGCGGCGAACGGCCAGGCGAGCCAGGCGACGAAGCCGGCCGTCTGCGGCCAGGCGAGAATTCCGGCCGGAAACGCCGCGCGTACATCCACTGACATCCAGCCGGGCCACGGGACCAGCCAGGTGAGCAGGTAGCGGAAGAAGAGAAACCCCTGATTGACGATGCTCGCCGCGAACGGATGCTCCGGGCCGGCCCCCGCCGCCGCGGATTGCTTCAGCGCCGCCGGGGCAAGCGACTCGTAGACGCCGCCGAGCAGCCCGCGGGTCTGGAATACCGTGGCGAGCGCAATCAGCGCATAGAGGGCGAAGGGCAGCGCGAGCGCGGCAAGCGGCCGCGGCGGCCAGCCACGCGCGAGCACCGCGAGTACGGCGGCAACCGCAGGCAGCATGACGCAATGCTCCTTGGAGCTGACTGCGAGCAGGTAGGCGAGCGCCGCGCCGATGAACCAGGCCCACGCCCGGCGCCTGCCGAGCAGCCCCTCGAGGAAGAGCCAGAGCGAGGCGATCGAAAAGAGCGTGGCGAGCACGGTACTGCGCTGCGTGAGGTAGGCAACGCCGTAGACGGCCGCGGGATGGACGAGGAAAAGCGCCGCGCCCAGGAATGCATGCCACGCGTTGCCGCGCGCCGTGCCGAGGACGCGGTCGAAGAGCCGGCGCAGGAAGAGAAACAACAGCGCGGCGACCGCGCCGTGCGCGAGCACGTTGGCGAGCCGCTGCCAGCGCCACTCGGGGCCGAAGGCGCCGTAGATCCAGCCGAAGCTGCCGAAGGTGATCCCGCGCCGCTCGAGGCTGAAGCCCGCGTCGCGCATCGCCGCCAGACTGCCGACCATGCGCTTGTCGTCGAAGACGAGCGGATGGCCTAGCGAGCTCCAGTACAGCGCAAGCGCGGCCGCGAACAGCAGTGCCACTGCGCCCGCGCAGATCGATCGCATCGATCGAGGATAGCAGGGCCCCGGGACCCTGCTCCCTCACACCTCGCTAGGCCGCGAGCCGGCCGTACTTGACGAGGCGCGCGCGCACACCGGTCTGCGTGCGCTGGTGCGCACCCGCGAGCTCGGCCAGCCCCCTGCCCGCGTCGAAGCCCGCGAGCAGCTTTCGGTCCTCGTCCTCGGACCAGGGCTCGCCGGTCTTGGCCGGCAACTGCTGCTTGCGGCGCTCGAAGCGCTCGGACTTCTCCAGCGCCTCGGCCGCGGCGTACAACGCGCGCACCGTCTGCGCGCGCTGGTAGGCGCTGTCGGCCGGGAACACCTCGCCCGATTCCGGATCGACGCCGTTGGCGAGCGAGCGGATCACGCTCAATGCATCGATCTGATTCATTTCGTTCACCTCCTCTCCGCTGCACAACGCAGCTAAAGAGATGAACGTCAGCCGGCGCCGCGCGCCGACAGGAGAGAGAAAATAATTTCCGAGGAGAAGCCGCGCGACTGCAGGAAGCGCATGCGGCGCGCGCGCTCCTCGCGCGTCGCGGCCGGCGTGCGGAACTTGCGGTTGAGAATCTCCGTGGCGCGCGCCAGGTCGTCGCTGGACGAGACGCGCTCGACCAGCTCGGGATCGATCCCCTTCGATTTCAGGTCGTGGCGGATCTTCGCTGCGCCGTACTTGCGCGCCAACCAGCGCACGCGCTCCTCGGCGTAGCGGGCTTCGGAGAGCTGGTTCCTCGCTTTCAGCTCTGCAATCAACGTCGTCAAAACCTCAGGCGAATCCGCATGAGGTCTCAACTTGCGTTCCAGCTCCAGCGGAGAGTGCTCCCGGCGCGCGAGCAGCCGTAACGCCCGCGCGCGGAGCTCTATCGCAGTATCCGGCCTGTCCTTCACCCGCGCTTGCGTGTCGGCAGCTGCTCGACTTTCTTGTCCTGCACTTCCTCGGCGGCCGGAGCGGCCACTTTCACGCCCGCCTTCTCGCGGATCTTCTGCTCGATCTCCTTCGCGAGCGGCGGATTCTCCTTGAGGAAATCGCGCGCGTTGTCCTTGCCCTGCCCGAGGCGGTCGTCCTTGTAGACGTACCAGGCGCCGGATTTCTCCAGCACGCCGTGCAGCACGCCGAGCTCCAGCACCTCGCCTTCGCGCGAGATGCCCTCGCCGTAGAGGATGTCGAACTCGGAGTGGCGGAACGGCGGCGCGACCTTGTTCTTGACGACTTTCACGCGCGTCTCGGCGCCGATCACTTCCTCGCCCTTCTTGATCGAGCCGATGCGGCGGATGTCCATCCGCACGGACGCATAGAACTTGAGCGCGTTGCCGCCGGTGGTGGTCTCCGGGTTGCCGAACATGACGCCGATCTTCATGCGGATCTGGTTGATGAAGATCACGAGCGTGTTGGTGCGCTTGATGTTGGCGGTGAGCTTCCTGAGCGCCTGGCTCATGAGGCGCGCCTGCAGGCCCATCTGCGGCTCGCCCATCTCGCCCTCGATCTCGGCCTTGGGCGTGAGCGCCGCGACCGAGTCGATGACGATCACGTCGACAGCGCTGGAGCGCACCAGCATGTCGGCGATCTCGAGCGCCTGCTCGCCGGTGTCGGGCTGCGAGATGAGGAGATCTTCGGTCTTGACGCCGAGCTTGGCGGCGTAGCCGATGTCGAGCGCGTTCTCCGCGTCGATGAAGGCGGCGGTGCCGCCGGATTTCTGGATCTCGGCGATGACCTGCAGCGTAAGCGTGGTCTTGCCCGAGGATTCCGGCCCGTAGATCTCGACCACCCGGCCGCGCGGCAGGCCGCCGACGCCGAGCGCGAGATCCAGGCCGAGCGACCCGGTCGAGACCACCTCGATGTCCTTCACCGCCTCGGCGTCCATCTTCATGATCGAGCCCTTGCCGTACTGCTTCTCGATCTGCGCGAGCGCGGCGGCCAATGCCTTAGACTTGTTGTCGTCCATTTCCTGTACCTTTTTTAGGTTGGCATCTACGGCAGGCGCTTTCTTACCCCTGGGCCAACACCGATACTGTATAAATGCACATGTATTGTGTGCGGTTGACAGGAAGGTGTCAAACCGGGCGAAAACCCCTTAGGAGACAATAAGATGGCTAAAGTCGCATTCCTCGGCCTGGGCGTCATGGGCTACCCGATGGCGGGCCACCAGGTCAAAAAGGGCCGCCACGACGTGACCGTCTACAACCGTACCGCCGCCAAGGCCGCGCAGTGGGCGAAGGAATACGGCGGCAAGACCGCGGCGACTCCGAAGGAGGCCGCGCAAGGCGCCGATTTCATCCTGATGTGCGTCGGCAACGACGACGACGTGCGCTCGGTCGCGTTTGGCGAGAGCGGGGTTCTGGCTGGAATCAAAAAGGGTTCCCTATTCATCGACCACACGACCGCCTCCGCCGTTGTGGCGAGAGAACTCCATGCAAAGTGCAAAGAAAAGGGCGTCGGTTTTGTCGACGCCCCGGTCTCGGGCGGCCAGGCGGGAGCGGTGAACGCCCAGCTCGGCATCATGTGCGGCGGCATGCAGGCCGATTTCGACAAGGCGAAGTCGGTGCTCGACGTCTACGCCAAGATGTGCGCGCTGATCGGCGGCCCGGGCGCCGGCCAGCTCACCAAGATGGTGAACCAGGTCGTGATCGTCGGCATGCTTCAGGGCCTCGCCGAGGGCCTCAACTTCGGCAAGCGCGCGGGCCTCGACATGGAGAAAGTGATCTCGGTCATCTCCAAGGGCGCGGCGCAATCCTGGCAGATGGACAACCGCTGGAAGACCATGGTCGAAGGCAAGTTCGAGGGTTTTGGCTTCGCTTCCGACTGGATGCGCAAGGACCTCAACATCGCGCTGGCGGAAGCGAAGAAGAACGGCGCCCACATGCCCAACACCGCGGTAATCGAGCAGTACTACGGGCGCATCAGCGCTCAGGGGCACGGCCGCTGGGACAACACCGCGCTCATGGACCTGCTGAAGGGCTAGGCGCGGCGGGCGCTCAGGCGCGCGCCTCGAGCCGCACCGGAATACGTCGCGGCCCGAATGGCTTGCCGAACTTGCGGTAGCGGCCGGCGAGCTGCGCCCCGCAGAAGGTGCATGCGCCCGACTCGGTCAGCCGGTAGCTGCGGATGTCGTACCAGTCGCGCACCACGACCGCGTTCTCGCACGCCGGGCACGAGGTGGTGCCGCCCTCCTCGTCATGCACGTTGCCGGTGTAGACGTAGCGCAGCCCGGCGAGGCGCGCGATCTCGCGCGCGCGCGTGAGCGTCGCCGCGGGCGTCGCCGCGATGTCGATCATCTTCCAGTCGGGATGAAAGGCGGTGAAGTGCAGCGGCACGTCCGGCCCGAGGTGCTTGCGGATCCACTTCGACTCGGCCTCGAGCTCGGCGTCCGAGTCGTTCTTGCCGGGAATCAGCAGCGTGGTGATCTCGGTCCAGACCTGCGTTTCCTTCACCAGGTACTCGAGCGTGTCGAGCACGGGCTGCAGGCGCCCGCCGCAGATGCGGTAGTAGAAGTCGTCGGTGAACGCCTTCAGGTCGACGTTGGCGGCGTCCATCTTCGAGTAGAACTCGCGCCGCGGCGCGTCGTGCATATAGCCGGCAGTCACCGCCACGGTTTTCACGCCCTTGTCGTGGCAGGCGTCGGCGATGTCCATCGCGTACTCGGCGAAGATCACCGGGTCGTTGTAGGTGAAGGCGACCGAGGCGCAGCCGAGCTCGAGCGCCGCGGCGGCGATCATCTCGGGGGTGGCCGCGTCCATCAGGCGGTCCATCTCGCGCGATTTGGAGATGTCCCAGTTCTGGCAGAACTTGCAGGCGAGGTTGCAGCCCGCCGTGCCGAACGAGAGGATGCTGGTGCCGGGGTAGAACTGGTTCAGGGGCTTCTTCTCGACCGGGTCGACGCAGAAGCCGGAGGACCGCCCGTAGGTCGTGAGCACCATGCGGCCGCCCTCCCTCTTGCGTACGAAGCACATCCCGCGCTGCCCCTCGTGCAGGCGGCAGTCGCGCGGGCACAGATCGCACTGGATGCGGCCGTCGGGAAGACTGTGCCACCAGCGCCCGTCCATGGCGCTACCTAAGAGAACTTCCTTGCCCGGTAACGGGAGATCCTACAACGCGCGGGTCGCGTGTCCGCAGGAAGGCCTGCTTTCTTGATTAACTCGGAAAGAAAAATCCTCTTGTCCGGAATGCCTTCCCATACCTGCGGCAGGTAGGTGGCGCGCTTGCCCTCGTGCTCGAGGATCACGCCGTCCTCGCCGGGCTTGAGCTGCGAGAGCAGATCCGCCTCGTCCGCGAAGCGCATCGGCTTGGGGGCCGAGAGCACTGAGACTTCGACTGCGACTTCCGGCCATTCTGCGCGCGTGAGCTTGGGAAAGCGCGGATCCTCGAACGCAGCAGCGCGCGCGTTCGCCGCCACATCCTCGCCGAGCGCCCGCCCGATCTCGAGGCTGCCGATGCAGCCGCGCAGCTGGCCGCTCTTGGTGAGCGTGACGAACGCAGCGCCCCGGAGCTTGAGCCAGTCGGCGCCCGGCAGCGGCGGGTTCTCTTTCTGATTCAAGGCATTTTCAATGGCAGTACGCGCGATCTCAACCAGCATCCTGCCCGCTTCCGCCGGAGCGCTTCCCTCGAACAGCGCGAAGGACGAGTAGCCGACTACGCGCCCCTTGCCGCCCGCGGTGTCTCCGGAGTTGCAAGCGGAAAGCAGCTGGATGCGCAGGCCCTCGCGCTTCGCCAAGCCGAGGAAGCCGTTCAGCGGCGTCGCACCGCAGGCCTCGTCATGATTGAGGTCGGTGGCGAAGGCGGCGATCCTTGCCAGCGTCGCGCCGTCGATGCGCTTCGCCTCGCTGTACTCGTGGTAATGCGACATATCGGTGCTGATCACGATGAGCGTCTCGGGACCGCCCCAGACGCGCTCGAGCACCTGCGCGACCTCCTCGTTGGTCGCCGCACCCACGGCGAGCGGCACCAGCGTGAAGCTGCCCAGCACACGCTGCAGGAACGGCAGCTGCACCTCGAGCGAATGCTCCTGCGCGTGCGCCGCGGCGCTGCGCACGACCTGCGGCAGGCCGGCGAGCGCGCGCACGCCCTCGCCGTCGAGCGCAATGCGGCCGAGCGGCGTCTCGAAAGCGTCGGCCTGCGGCAGCGCAAGGCCGCGGCCGGCGACATAGTGGGAAGGACCGAGCAGCACCACGCGCCGGATCAGGCTGCGCGCCGGCGCGAGCTCGTCGAAGGCGCGCGCCGCGACCTGGCCGGAGTACATGTAGCCGGCGTGCGGGACGATCAGCGCCTTCGGCAAGGCGAGCTTCGGCTCGAGGCTCTCGACGCCGCCGAAGAGCTCGGCGAGCTCCGCCTCCAGCTGGCGCGCGGTGCCGGGGTAGAAAGCGCCCGCCACGGCGGACGGACGGACGGCGGAAGGTTCGCTCAGAGCCATCTGAACAGTCCCTGCAATGCGTGGATCACGGACTTGCGCCGCACGGCTGCCCGATTGCCGCGGAAGCGACGCGTTTGACTGCGCAGTTTACGCCCCTGCGCCCAGGCGAAACAGACCGTGCCGACCGGCTTGCCCGGCGTGCCGCCCCCCGGGCCGGCGACGCCGGTGACCGCGAGCGCGATCGTGCCGCGCCCCCGGCGCAGCGCGCCGCGCGCCATCTCGCACGCCGCCGCCTCGCTGACCGCGCCGTATTTCTTCAAGGTCGCGAGCCTGACGCCGAGAAGCTCGCGCTTGGCGGCGTTCGAGTACGTGACGTAGCCGTGCTCGAACCAGCCGGACGAGCCCGCAATCGAGGTCACCGCCTGCGCCACCCAGCCTCCAGTACAGGATTCGGCGGTGACGAGCAGTTGCCTTTTCCGCTTTAACTTTAGTCCTGTTTTTTTTGCCAGAGACAAAATCAAAACAAGACCCTCTTGGCAATAGCGAGAACCAGTAGCGTATACCCGGCGGCGAGGATGTCGTCGAACATGACGCCCAGGCCGCCCTTCAGCCGCATCTCGAGCTGCCGGATCGGCGGGGGCTTGAGCACGTCGAAGGCGCGAAAGAGGAAGAACGCCGCAGCCTGCCACCACGGATCGGCGGGGACGAGCGCGAGCACGAGGAGGAACGCGACGATCTCGTCCCAGCACATCGCGCCGTGGTCGGAGACGCCAAGGTCGCGCCCGGTGCGCTCGCAGGCCCACACGCCGATCGCGAAGAGCGCCGCGATCAGGCCAAGCAGCACGAGCGGCTCGTCGCCGTCGCCGATCAGCCACCACAGCGGAATCGCAACGAGCGTCCCGACGGTGCCTGGCGCGAAGCGCGACAGGCCTGCGCCGAAGCCGAGCGCGATGAGATGCGCCGGATGGCCTAAGGCAAATGCGGGCGTCGGCCGCGCGAGATCCATTGAGCGCTCATTTTCCGAAATGGTCGAAGCCGGGCCCGACCGGAACCGGCTTGCGGTGACGATCGACCACCGAGAGGTTCGGATTGCCCTTCTCGACCGCGCCCACCCGCGTGAGCGGGAGCGCCAGCTCTTTTGCGAGCGCGCCGATCGCGTCGCGCTGCTTTTTCTTCGCGGTGAAGACGAGCTCGTAGTCGTCGCCGCCGGAAAGCATTATTTTCGCTTTTTGCTTCTTGTCATGGAGTTTTTTCAGCTCGGGGGCTGAAGGCAAAGCCTCCCATTCCACGATCGCCCCGACGCCTGAAGCCTCGAGGATGTGGCCAAGGTCCTGCGCGAAGCCGTCGGAGACGTCGATCGCCGCGCTGGCGATGCCGAGCAGGCGCTCGCCGAGCGCGACGCGCGGCTCGGGCTCATCGAGCCGCTTCGCCGCGGCGGTCGCTTTCGAATGCGCGAGCGCGTAGGCCGCGCCGCCCAGCTCGCCCGAAACCCAGACGTCGTCGCCGGGCGCGGCGCCCGAGCGCCTGAGCGCGCGCCCCGCCGGCACCTCGCCGAGGATCGTGACGCAGATCGCAAGAGCGGGCCCGCGTGTCGTATCGCCGCCCACGAGGTCCACGCCGAAACGGTCGGCGAGCGCATAGAAGCCCTCGGCGAACGCGGCGAGCCAGGCGTCATCCGCTTTCGGCAGCGCGAGGGCGAGCGTCGCCCAGCGCGGCGTCGCGCCCATCGCCGCCACGTCCGAGAGGTTGACCGCGAGCGCCTTGTGGCCGAGCTTGCGCGCCTCGGCGCCGGCGCGGAAGTGACGACCTTCGATCAGCAGGTCGGTCGATACCGCGAGCTCCATGCCGGCGGCCGGCCGAAGGAGCGCCGCATCGTCGCCGACGCCAAGCACGGCGCGCTGCGCCGGGCGCGCGAAATGCCGGCGGATGATCTCGAACTCGGACGGCACGGCGCTAGGCGCGCTGCGCGAGCTCGCCCGGCCGCAGCTCGCGCGCGAGCTTCTCCAGCACGCCGTTCACGAACTTGTGGCCGCCGGTGCCGCCGAAGCTCTTGCCGAGCTCGATCGCCTCGCTCAGCACCACCTTTGGCGGGGTCTCGCGCCTCTCGGCGAGCTCGTAGGCGCCAATCAGCAGGATGACGCGCTCGACGGGTGACAGCGAAGCGAGGCTGCGATCGAGATGGGGCTCGATTCTTTTTTCCAGAAGCTCTTTTTTCTCGACCGCGGACGAAACGAGATCCTCGACCAGCGCCTGATCGCTCTTCGGCCAGCCTTCCAGCGTGCGCGCATGCGCAAGCGCGTCGCCGCCGGCGAGCTGCCAGGCGTAGAGCGCCTGCAGCGCAACCTCTCTCGCGCGCCGGCGCGCGGCGGCCTTCAGGCCTTTCAGCGCCATTGGTCGGTGAGCTCGCGGCGCAGGCGCGCCATCTCGACCGCGACCCGCACCGCCTCTGCGCCCTTGTCCTTGCGCGCCATCGCCTGCGCCTCGGTGTCAGTGGTGAGCACGCCGTTGGCGACCGGCAGCCCGAACTCGAGCGCGACGTCCATGATGCCTCGCGCCGACTCGTTGCAGACCACCTCGAAGTGGTAGGTGTCGCCGCGGATCACCGCGCCGATCGCGGCGAGCGCGTCGAAGCGCTTCGACTGCGCGAGCCACTGCAGCGCGAGCGGGATCTCGAGTGCGCCCGCGACCGGGACAAAGTCCGCCTGCACGCCCAGGCGCGCCACCTCGGCACGCGCGCCGTCAACGAGAACCTTGCAGATCTCCTCGTTGAAGCGGGAATGAACGATGCCGATGCGCGTGACGCTCATCGGCTTTTTTCACGCGCCACGTTCGACGTAGCCCGTGACCTCCAGGCCGAAGCCGGCCATGCTCGGCATCTTGCGCGGCGCGGCCATCAGCCGCATCTTGCCGACGCCGAGCTCGCGCAGGATCTGCGCGCCGATGCCGTACAGGCGCAGGTCCATGCTGCGCCCCGCGCGCGGCGGCTGCGAGTGCTCGAGTTGAAGCTGCAAAGCCTCGCCCGACTGACTGCAGTTCATCAGCACCATCACGCCCGAGCCCGCCTTGCGGATCTCGCTCAGCGCCTCGCCCACGCTCCAGGAATGCGTGCCCTTGCCCGCGTCGAGCAGATCGAGCACCGAGAGCGGCTCGTGCACCCGCACCAGCGTCGCCGCGGCCGCGTCGATGCGGCCAAGCGCGAGTGCAAGGTGCGTGGCACCCAGCGTCAGGTCGCGGAAAGCGACGAGGCAAAAGCGCCCCCACGGCGTCTCGATCTCGCGCTCCGAGATGCGCTGCACCATCGACTCGTTTCGCGCACGGTACTCGATCAGGTCGGTGATCGTGCCGATCTTGAGCTTGTGCTCGGCGGCGAACTCGATCAGGTCCGGCAGCCGCGCCATCGTGCCGTCTGTGCGCATGATCTCGCACAGCACCGCGGCGGGCGTGAGCCCGGCGAGGCGTGCGAGGTCGCAGCAGGCCTCGGTGTGGCCGGCGCGCACGAGGACCCCGCCGTCCTCGGCGACGAGCGGGAAGACATGCCCGGGCTGCACGATATCCTTTGCTCTTGAATCTTGTGAACTGGCAATTCTTATGGTCAGGGCCCGGTCGTGCGCGGAGATGCCGGTGGCGATGCCCTCGGCAGCCTCGATCGAGACGGTGAAGTTGGTGCCGTGGCGCGAGCGGTTCTCGCTCACCATCGGCCTCAGGCCCAGACGCGCGGCGTGCGCTGCGGTGATCGGCATGCAGATCAGGCCGCGGCCGTGCGTGGCGAGGAAATTGACCTTCTCGGGAGTGACGAAATCCGCCGCGAAGACAAGGTCGCCCTCGTTCTCGCGGTCCTCGTCGTCGACCAGCACGACGATCCGGCCCGCCCGGATCTCGCTGACGATCTCGGTGACCGGGCTGAGCGCTGCGGTTTCACGTCGCATGCCCGGCCTATTTTACTCTTCGGCGTCGCCCTCGCCGATCTTCTCGCGGATGCGGGCGCCCTTGCCGGAGCGCGCACGCAGGTAGTAGAGCTTGGAGCGGCGCACTTCGCCTTTCCTCTTCAGCTCGATGCCGGCGATCAGCGGCGAGTAGGTCTGGAAGGTGCGCTCGACGCCCTCGCCCGACGAGATCTTGCGTACGATGAAAGAGGAGCGCAGGCCGCGGTTGCGCTTGGCGATCACCACGCCCTCGAACGCCTGCTCGCGCTTCTTGTCGCCTTCGACCACGTTCACGCGCACCACCACCGTGTCGCCGGGTGCGAACTCGGGCACGTTCTTCTTCAGGCGCTGGATCTCTTCCTTCTCGATCGTCTGGATCAGGTTCATGACTTGTTCTCCTGCTGGAATTCTGCCAGCAAACGCTGTTCGTCCTCGCTCAGTCGCCGCGCCGCGAGGAGGTCGGGCCTCCTCAGCCACGTGCGGCCGAGCGCCTGCTTCAACCGCCAGCGCCGGATGTTCGCCGCGTGCCCCGACAGCAGCACCTCCGGCACCTTCTCGCCGCCGTACAGCTCCGGCCGCGTGTACTGCGGGCAATCGAGCAGGCCGTTCACGAAAGACTCCTCGATCGCCGACTGCCCGTCACCCAGCGCACCGGGCAGCTGCCGCACGACGGCGTCGATGACCGTCATCGCTGCGAGCTCCCCGCCCGAGAGCACGAAGTCGCCGAGCGAAAGCTCTTCGTCGACCCGCCGAGCGATCAGCCGCTCGTCGATCCCTTCATATCTTCCGCACAAGAAAACCATTGCGGGAAGACTGCACAACTGCAAAACCTTTGCGTGATCGAGCTTCCTTCCCTGCGGCGAGAGGCAAATTACCTTCCCGCCGCCGGCCGCCTTCGCCGCCTCCAGCGCCTTCTCGAGCGGCCCGGCCAGCATCACCATTCCCGGGCCGCCGCCGTACGGCCGGTCATCGACCGTGCGGTGGTTGTCGCTGGTGAAGTCGCGCGGGTTCCACAGCTTCAGCGACCACAACCCCGCCTGCAGCGCCCTGGAGGTGATGCCGTTCTCCGTAACGGCGGCGAACATCTCCGGGAACAGCGTCACCGCATGGAAACGGATCACCAGTCCGCTCCCCACTCCACGTCGATTCGCCGATTCTGCAAATCGACCTTCCTCACGTACGCCGGCACCCAGGGCAGCAAGCGCGTTCTTTCGCCGGCAACCTCCATCACCTCGTGCGCGCCGTTATGCGACATCGCCTTCACCACGCCGAGCACCACGCCCGCTTCGTTCACCACTTCCAGCCCGACCAGGTCGGACCAGTAATATTCGCGCTGCCTCGCCTTCGGCCGCTCGATCACGACCGGCTTGCCCTTGAATTCGCGCGCGCGCTCCGGCGTCTCGATGCCGGCGAGCTTGGCGAGGAGCTGGCCCGAATGCACCTTGGTCTCCTCGACCGCGTACTCGGCGTCGCCCAGCCGCCAGCGCCGCTGGCTTGCGAGCAGCACCGGATCGTCCACCGCCACCTTCATCCAGCCGCGCACGCCGTACGAGCCGGCAACGCGCCCGAACTCTATTAGCTCAGGCGGCTTTCTTTGCCTTGCCAAACTGCTTCACGAGCCGCACCACGGTCGGCGAGAGCCTGGCGCCCTTGCCTTCCCAGTGCTTCACGCGCTCGACATCGACGCGCAGCGACTCGCGCCCCTGCGGCGCCTTGGGATCGTAGAAGCCGACCCGCTCGAGGAACCTGCCGGTCGCCGCGCGGCGCGAATCGGCCACCACGAGGTGAAAGAAGGGCCGCTTGTTGGCGCCGGTGCGCGCCAGTCGAATCACCACCATTTTCGGGATCCCGTGCCTTGCGAAAAGGCGCGGATTATACGGGATAAATCAGCGTTTTGTCAGGTATCGCTACGCGGCCCGCTGAGGATCCGGTGCCTTGCCTGCCCAATCGATCCAGTACCACAACGGTCCGTCCAACGGCTCCCGGAGATATGCGACCGGCTTGGCATCACTCGACAAGTAGACAGCGATGCGGATCGGTTCTTCGACGTCGGACCACGTTGCGACGAGCTTGTGGATGCCGGCGCTGGGCGCTTCACCTGGCTGCGCGCCTCCGGGATCCTTCTGAATCGTGAACTTCCCCGTCGCCGGTTCCAAAATCCGCACGAAGAATTCCTTGTCAGCCTTGCTGGCGTCTTTCTGTACCAGCTTCACCACCTGCTCTCCGCTCGGAACCGCCTTCGTGTGCATCTGCCAGGCGACTGTCATTTTCTTCTTTGGCGTCAGCTCGTCCACGATCAACACGTGCTTCCCGTCGATCAGCGCGAAGCCACGCCGAACGCGCAGGCAGTCGGGATAGGCTGCCGTGAGGTCCAGCACGACGACGGCGGGCTCGGTTGGCTTGGCACGGAAGGCAACGATCTCGGTCTCGGCTCCCAGCGCCTGATTGAAGCCGTTGACCAGAAGCGTGTTGTGACCGACGGTGCTCGCCCGGTAGTAGCGGAAGCGCCGCCCGTGGTCGATGTCGTAGTACCCGGGAAGGGAATAGTCGCCGTCAACGGGTTGCAGGTCGCTCGCCCAGCGCAGTTGCTGCGCGTCGAGCACGAAGCTGCCGAGGTCAAGGTGGCCATGCGAGTTTTCGCGGCTGTTGGCGCCGGCGCGGATCCCGAGGAAGACCTCCCTCCTCGGTGGACTCGAGCGTCCAGGGCCGGAACTTCCTGCCCGCCTTCCCGCCCCAGGCGCCGCGCAGCATGGCCACGTTCGCCCGGCCCTTGAACTGCATGTTCAGCTCGAGGCCATCGGGCTCACCGGCTTCCTTGGGCACATACCAGAACAGGTCCATCGGCCTTGCCTGGCCATCCTTGTGCGCCATCCAGTTGAACATCGTCTGCCCGGTGCGCAAGGAGAGCCAGCGCATGCACCACGAGCCGCGCCGCTCCTCTTCGCAATCCGAAAAGTTGAAGAATTTCCTGTGCTGGCGATCGCTCACCGCGCCGCCTTCGGAATGCATGCGGAAAAGCCCGCCTTCGCAAAAGCCCGGCAGGTCGGCCAGCCCGTAGTCGTGCCCGAGAGTGGTGTAGAGCGACGTCAGCAGGTAAGCGGCGTACTCCGTGGCGTAGGCCCAGTAGCCAGGGCCTTCGTCCCACCCGCCCTCCGGACTGTAGCTCTTGAACCCCGTTGGAATGGGCTCGAGGCAGCGCTGGAAGACCTTCTCCGGGAACCCGTCCGTGCCCTTCTCCCTCATGATCGACAGCGCGCCGATCATCAAGCCGGCGTTGCAGACGATGTCCCAGTTCGTGTTCTGCGTCGTCCAGGGCGCGGGCTTCGGCATGCCGATCAGGTGCTCATAGCCTCGCCTCAGGCCCTTCTCCATGATCGCCTTGACGCACATCTCCTTCTCTCTGTGGTCCAGCTTGGCGTGGAACCAGTCGTAGGCGATCGCCACCGCGTGCGTCATTTCCGCGGTGTCGAGGAAATGGCCCGGGTTCCAGTCGTAGAAGCCGCAAACGACGGCGAGCTCGTCCTTGATGCGCTTCAAGTACTTCGGATCTTCGCTGTCGAAGAACCACGCCATGCCCAGCGCCTGGAAGCGCCGCAGCGTGTTGCGCGCTTCGGCGAGGAAGTTCCAATTCGGGCCCTTGGGATCCTTCGGATCGCGCCGGGGCATCTCCTCCTTGAGCGCTTCCTGCGCTTCGTTGAGGACTTTCGTTCTGATTCGCTGGCCTTCCGTATCTTTCGTATCTTTCATCGCCTCCCTGGCTCTATCGAGCAATTCCTGGGTCGCCATCAGGCGGGGCCGGTCTTGCCGGAATTGGGCGAATGGATTGCGGGCAGTGTCCGTCCCGATCCGGTCGCCGAGCGCCAACTTCTTGCCAGAAGGGTTCATTGGATGACGCGATCGGCTCTTTGCACGATCGTGGGGGGCAGGGCGAGCTGCATCTGCTGGGCCGCGCGATGGTTGACGACGAATTCGTAGCGGGTCGGGTATTCGAAGGCCATGTTCTCGGGCCGCTCGCCCTTGATGATCCGCGCCAGGATCCGCGCCGCGCGCGCGAAATGATCGGGGAAGTAAGGCGAATACGACATCAGGCCGCCGCGCTCGACGCCGAGCGGGGTCGAGAACATCGTCGGGATGCGGTTCGTCGTCGCAAACGCCACGATCTGGTCGAGCGCGACCGTGATCGGGCCGCCCGAGGTGATGCGCAGCGCCTCGACGCGCTGCTGCTTGATCGCGGCGAGCGCGGCGCTGACCGACTCGAGATCCGCGACCGGGAAATGGGTATAGCTGATGCCGAGCCTGCGCCCCTCCACGCCCGGGTCGGAGAAGAAATCCAGGCCGCGGTTTGACTTGATGAACATCGCCCCGGAGCGCTTCAGGTCGGGCTTCACTTCCTTCAGGATCTGTAGCGTCTTGGTGATGAAGCTGGGGTCCGCTTACATGACGCCGGTCACGTTGCCGCCCGGCCGCGACAGAGACGCGGCAAAGCCCATGCGTACCGGCTCAACCGCGTACAGCATCATGATCGGGATCGACTTGGTGTAGCGGCGCACGATCTCGGCCTCGAGATTGGTCGGCGCGACGATCGCGCGTACCCCCGATTTCACCAGTCCCTCCGCGAGCTCGGGCATGCGGTCGATCTGCCCTTCGGCGAAGCGCCACTCGATCGTCAGGTTCTGGTCCTCGGCGAAGCCGATGTCGCGCAACGCCGAGACCATCCACTTCCTGCCGATCGAAGTGGACAGCACATCCGAGCCCATATAGCCGATCCGGATCCGCTCCTTCGTTTGCGCGAGCAAATGCGGAGCCGCGGCGAAAGCGCCGAGCAACCCAAGCAACTGCCTGCGTCGGAACCGGCGCAAGAATCCCCCGAGGACGAGCCCGTCCGGGAGTCTACGCTTCGCCGGCCGGGGATTCACCCCCGCGCGCGCATCGCCCGCTCGAAAGCGTCGTTCAGCCTGCGTGTCATTTGCTGCGCGGCTTCGCGGGCTTCCGGCCCATGGTCGAACACCCGGTCCGGATGATGCTCGGCGCTCTTTGCCAGGTAAGCCTCCCGGATCTGGTCGGCCGAGGCCTGGGGACTGACGCCCAGGACCTCATGCCAGGGCGCCTCTGTCGCGGCGCCGGCGGCCGGCGCCGCCTCGGCCTTCTTCTTCGGCCAGAAGAAATCGACCAGCCAATAGCCGATCAGGAAGAAGACAACGATCGCGATGAGCTCAAAGCCGCCCATGGCCCGCCTCCGGTTGGAGCTGCCGCGCGAACTCGGCGAGCCGCGCGTGGTGACTGTCGGCTTCCTCCATTTCCTGCATCGCCTCTGCGACCTGCGCAGCAAGGTCTTCACGCGCTTTGTCCCGGGTTTCTCCATGAACAAAGCGCAAGGCACGTCGCGCATCTAATCCAAGCGGAAAAGATACGCCCGCCGCGCGCAGGCAGTTCACCGAGAGCGGCAGGCAAACGAGCCAGCCGAACCCGAGGCCGATCAGCGGACGCGCAGGTATCGAATTGCTTTTGAATCTGAAACGAAGGAGCAAAAGCATGGCGACTGCGTTGACGTAGGCGAACACGAGCGCGACGAAAAACGGCCACCCCGGCGCCCGATAGAGGCAATACGGCAGCACGGCGAAGACCAGAAGAAATTGCAGTGCCGCCAGGGTGGCGAGAGGCCTGAGCGCATGCATCGCCGTGCCCAGCTCTTTTCCTGGTCCGCCGGAAAACAGGGGCAAGGAGCGAAAAGCGCAGAAGAAAGGCGTCAGCGGGTTCAACAGCGCGACCGACTTGCCCGAGATCTGGTAGTGCTTCGAGCCGAACGAGAGCGCCACGCCGCGCCAGCGCGCCTCGATCAGCGCCTGGCCGCGCTCGAGCAGCACGACGCAGTCGGCGAGGTGGATCGCGGCGGCGAGCGCGACCAGCGCCCCCTCGCCGATCATTGCTGGCCGGGCGCCGGCGGCGGCGTCTCCTTGCGGCCGAAGAGCTTCTTGATGAAGGCCCAGACCAGCGCCAATCCCGCGAGAATCACGTACCAGAACTTGCCGAGGAACTTGAGCCAGCCCGCCTTGGCGGCCGCGGCCGCAGCGCCGCCCAGGACAAGCGCGGCGAGCCCGTACTCCGCGATCCTGTCGCCCGATTTGAACTCGGCGTACTTCTCGCCGGCGACGAACTCGAAGCCCGTGAGCGCGCCGTTGAACGCCTTCATGTCCTCGGTGAGCGTGTTCGGCGAGGTCACCAGCACCGCGCTCATGACGCCGGTCCGGCCGAGCAGGCGGCTCGTGTAGTTGACGTTCGTGCGGCCCTTGTCGTCGCGCAGCCGCACGCCCCACTCGAGCCGCTTGGTCCCGGTGTCGTAATGGGGCGGCACATGCCAGCCGTCGGTGAAGATCGCCGACATGCCGAGGCGTTTCCTTTCCTCGTTGCCGCGCTCGTCGCTCGCCTTCAGGCTCTTCAGCAGCGCGTCGGCGTCGATCTTCTCGTCGTCCTTGACGTAACCGACCGCATCGAACGAGAAGATCGCGAACCAGTCGAGCGCCGAGGGCGCGATCATGTAGTGGTTGTCGCGCGGCGGGTTGCCCATCAGCTCGATGAAGCGGCGCGTGTTGCGGTCGTCGAGGAACGCGTAGCCCTCGGGGATTTTGATCTTCGCCTTGCCGGCGATCGCGCCCTCGCCCGGGCCGCGCTGCCAGGCGAGCTTCTGCGGCTCCTGGATGATGGTGCCCGCATCGCGCGGCTGCTGGGCCTGCGCGCCCACGTCAACGAAGAGCAGAACGACGGCAAGAAAACGCAGCAAAGCCATGAGGCCCCCTTTCATCGCATGCCCGGCAGCATACCCTTCATGTTGCGCATCATGCGCTGCAGATTGCCGCCCTTCATCATCTTCATCATCTGCTGCATCTGCTCGAACTGCTTCAGCAGGCGGTTCACCTCCTGCACCGGCACGCCGGCGCCGGCAGCGATGCGCCGCTTGCGCGAAGCCTTGATGAGGTCCGGATTCGCGCGCTCGCCGCGCGTCATCGAGTTGATGATGCCCTCGATGCGCGCCAGCTGGCGCGTGTCCTGCAGCTGCGCGGGGTTCACCTGCGCGGCGAGCTGGGCCGGCAGCTTGTCGAGCATCGACGCGACGCCGCCCATCTTGTTCATCTGCTGGATCTGCTCCTTGAAATCCTCGAGGTCGAAGCCCTTGCCCTTCTTCACCTTCTCGGCGAGCTTCTGCGCGCGCTCGAGGTCGACCTGCTTGTGCGCCTCCTCGACCAGCGACACGATGTCGCCCATGCCGAGGATGCGCGCCGCCATGCGCTCCGGGTGGAAAGGCTCGAGGCCCGTCAGATTTTCGCCCGTGCCCGCGAACTTGATCGGCTTGCCGGTGATCAAGCGCACCGAGAGCGCGGCGCCGCCGCGCGCATCGCCATCCAGCTTGGTCAGCACCACGCCGGTGAGCGGCAGGCGCTCGCCGAACGCGCGCGCGGTGTTGACCGCGTCCTGGCCCTGCATCGCATCGACGACGAAAAGCGTCTCCGCGGGCTTGAGCGCCGCGTGCAGCACGGCGATCTCCTGCATCATCGGCTCGTCGATCGCCAGGCGCCCCGCGGTATCGACGATCACCACGTCGTGATAATGCGTCTTGGCGAATTCGATCGATTGTTTTGCGATGTCCACGGGTTGATCTGAATTACTGGAATAAAAATCAACCCCGACCTGACCCGCAACCATCCTCATCTGCTCAATGGCCGCAGGACGATAGACGTCGCAGGAAACTGTCAGCACTTTCTTCTTCTGCCCTTTGAGCAGCAGCGCGAGCTTGCCGACCGTGGTCGTCTTGCCCGAGCCCTGCAACCCGGCCATGAGGATCACCGCGGGCGGCGTCACCGCGAGATCGAGCGGCGCGTTCGCCTCGCCCATCAGGCGCGCGAGCTCGCGATGCACGACGCCGATCAGCGCCTGGCCGGGCGTGAGGCTGCCGACGACTTCCTGGCCGAGCGCCTTCGCGCGCACTTCGTCGACGAACTGCTTCGCCACCGGCAGCGCGACGTCGGCCTCGAGCAGCGCGACGCGCACCTCGCGCAGCGCGTCCTGCACGTTCGCCTCGGTGAGGCGCGCTTCGCCGCGGATGTGCTTGACGATCCTCGCGAGCCGCGCAGTCAGGTTCTCGAGCATGAAGGAATCAGGTGCGGTGATACACTGAATCGGTGCCCGACATTGTAATTCACGTCGTCGCGGGCGCCCTCTACGCGGCGCTCGGATTGCACCTCTGGAACACGCGTTGGCGCAAGCCCGCCGCGGCACCCGCCGGGCTCGCCGCATGGGAGCGCGCGGCGCTGCTCGTCCCGCTCGCGCTGCACGGCTGGCTCCTCTACGACGGGATCTTCGCCGCCGAAGCGCTGCGCTTCGGCTTCTCGCAGGCGCTCTCGGTCATGCTGTGGCTCGCGGTCGCCATCCTGTGGCTGGAGGACCTCGTCTACCGCATCGAGCTGCTCTGGCCGATGGCGCTCGCCGCCGCAACGCTGTGCGCGCCGCTGCCCGCGTTCTTCCCGGGCCGGCTCGCGCCCGAGTCTTACCCGGTGGAATTCCGGCTGCACCTCGTCGCCGGGTTGCTCGCCTACAGCCTGTTTACCGTCGCGACGCTGCACGCGGTGCTGATCTCGATGATGGAGCGCCAGCTGCACGCGCAGCCCACCGTCGCCGACCGCGGCATGCCGCTGCTCTCGCTCGAAGCGCTCGTCTTCAGGCTCACCGGCGCCGCGTTCGTCGTGCTCACGCTCACCTTCGTGATGGGCGTCGCCTACTCCGAGTCGATGATCGGCCGCGCCTTGCGCTTCGACCACAAGACCGTGTTCGTCGTGCTCTCGTGGCTCACCTTCGGGCTGCTGCTCGCCGGGCGCTGGCTGTACGGCTGGCGCGGGCGCACCGCGTTCCGCTGGACGCTCACCGGGTTCGTCATGTTGATGCTCGCCTATCCCGGCAGCCGTTTCGTGCTCGAAGTCATCCTCGGCCGCGGCTGATGAGCGAGATTCCGCTCAGCTGGCTGGTCGGCGCGATGTGCGCGTTGCTGCTCGTGTCGGCGTTCTTCTCCATCGCCGAGACGAGCATGATGGCGCTGAATCGCTACCGCCTGAAGCATTTGGTCGCCGAGGGGCACCGCGGCGCGATGCTCGCCGCCGAGCTGCTCAAGCACACCGACCGGCTGCTCGGCGCGGTGCTGATCGGCAATAACCTGGTCAACACGGCGGTGGCGACGCTCTCCAGCCTGATTGCGATCCGCCTCTTCGGCGAAGGCAACCTCGGCTGGGCGGTGACGGCGAGCACGGTCGCCGCATCGTTCCTGATCGTCGTCTTCGCCGAGATCACGCCCAAGGTGATCGGCGCGACCTACCCCGAGCGCATCGCCTTCGGCATCGCGTGGCTGGTCAAGCCCGCGCAATGGCTGCTCGCGCCGGGGATCTGGCTGGTGAATCTCTTCGTGCGGCCGATCCTGAAGCTCTTGCGTGTGAGCCCCGACCCCGAGGCGCAGCGCCTCTCGCCCGAGGAGATCCGCACGCTCGTGCTCGAGTCCTCGCACCTGCTGCCGAAGAAGCACGCCTCGATCCTGCTCAACCTCTTCGACTTGGGCGAGCTCTCGGTGCAGGACGTGATGGTGCCGCGCACCAGGATCGAGTCGCTCTGTCTCGAGGAGCCGCTCGAGGACCTGGTGCGCCAAATCGCGACCGCGTACCACATGCGCCTGCCGGTGTTCCGCGACCACGAGGGCGAGCTGCTCGGCGTGCTGCACCTGCGCAAGGCGCTCGGACTGCTCGCCACCGGCGCGCTCGACAAGCGCGCGCTCGAGGAGCTCGTCACCGAGCCCTATTTCGTGCCCGCCGCGACCCCCGCGATCGCGCAGCTGCAGTACTTCCAGGAGCGCAAGGAGAACTCGGCGCTGGTGGTGGACGAATACGGCGAGCTGATGGGCCTCGTCACCGTCGAGGACATCCTCGAGGAGATCATCGGCAAGTTCACGACCTCGCTGCCCACGGTCGCCCCGCTCCTGTCCTGGGACGAGGACGGCAGCGCGCTCGCCGAAGGGGCAATGCCGGTGCGCGAGGTGAACCGCGCGCTTGGCCTCGAGCTGCCGACCGACGGGCCGAAGACGCTGAACGGCCTGATCCTGGAGCACCTGCAGGCGATCCCGGAGGCCCATGTCGGGGTCAAGATCGCCGGGGTGCCGATGGAGATCGTCCAGGCCCACGGCCGCGCGGTGAAAGCGGTGCGCCTGTTCCGGCCGGTCGCCCGCCCGGAGGCGCCGCCCGTCGAGCGCGCCACGACTTAAGGTGACTTTTCTCCTGTCGCTGCCAGAGCGTTGACCCGGCGCTGGAAGTTTTGCTCTAGAATCGCTGTCTGACGTAACCCTGCTCGGGGAGAAGGGTATGGCGACTGCGGCGGCTGCGGTAAAGGGCGGGGCGAAGGAACTCACCTTCGTCTGGGAGGGCAAGGACAAGGCCGGCAAGACAGTGCGCGGCGAGATGCGCGCGGCCGGCCAGAACATGGTCGAGGCGTCGCTGCGCCGCCAAGGCATCACCGGCGCCAAGGTCAAGAAACAGGGCCGCAGGATGGGCGGCACGGTCACCGGCAAGGACGTGGCGCTCTTCACCCGCCAGATGGCCACGATGATGAAGGCAGGCGTGCCGCTGCTGCAGGCCTTCGACATCGTCGGCAAGGGAGCGACCAACCCCGCGGTCGCGCGGCTGTTGAATGACATCAAGACAGAAGTCGAGACCGGCTCCTCTCTCGGCCAGGCATTCCGCAAGTACCCGCTGTACTTCGACGCGCTGTACTGCAACCTGGTCGCCGCCGGCGAAGCGGCGGGTATTCTCGAGAGCCTGCTCGATCGCCTGGCGACCTACAAGGAAAAGACGCTCGCGATCCAGGCGAAAATCAAGTCGGCGCTGTTCTACCCGGTTTCGATCATCGTGGTCTCGGTCGTGATCACCGCGGTGATCATGATCTTCGTGATCCCGGCCTTCAAGAGCGTGTTCGCGAGCTTCGGCGCCGACCTGCCGACGCCGACCCTGGTCGTCATGGGCATCTCCGACTGGACGGTGGCGAACTGGTACATCCTGTTCCCGGCGATGGGCGGGGCCGTCTACGGGTTCCTCGAGGCCTGGAAGCGCTCGACCGCAGTGCAAATCTTCATGGACCGCATCAGCCTGAGGATGCCGATCTTCGGGCCGCTGCTCAGGAAGGCGGCGATCGCGCGCCGGACGCGCACGCTCGCGACCATGTTCTCGGCCGGCGTGCCGCTCGTCGAAGCGCTCGACTCGGTCGGCGGCGCCGCGGGCAACTACGTCTATCTCGAGGCCACCAAGGGCATCAAGGCGGAGGTCTCCACCGGCACCGGCCTTACCGTGGCGATGGCGAACGCGAACATCTTCCCGCCGATGGTGCTGCAGATTTGCCAGATCGGCGAGGAAACGGGCGCGATCGACGCCATGCTCGGCAAGGTGGCCGACTTCTTCGAGGCCGAGGTGGACGAAGCCGTGGGCGCGCTCTCCTCGCTCATGGAGCCGATCATCATGGTCGTGCTCGGCACGCTGATCGGCGGCATGGTGGTCGCGATGTACCTGCCGATCTTCAAGCTCGGCGGCGCGGTCTAGCGCGGGTTGTCGACCGGGTTGTCCTTCACGGACCTGGGCTGGCTCACCCAGCCCGCTGTCTTCCCTTGGGTCGCGCTTGCCTTCGGGCTTTGCGTCGGCTCGTTCCTGAACGTCGTCATCCACCGGCTGCCGGTGATGATGGAGCGCGCCTGGCGCGCCGACTACGCCGAGCTCATGGGCGCGCAGTCGCCCATCCTGCCGGGAAAGGAAGCGCCGGCGCAGGAGCGCTACAACCTCATCGTGCCGCGCTCGCGCTGCCCGGGCTGCGGGCGGGGTATCGGTGCGATCGAGAACGTTCCGGTATTCAGCTGGCTTGCCTTGAAAGGGAAATGCGCGGGTTGCGGCATGCGCATCAGCGCTCGCTACCCCCTTGTGGATCTGCTCGCCGGCGCGGGCGCCGCCTACGCAGCCTGGCGCTTCGGCTTCGGCAAAGTGGCGCTCGGCGCGATGCTCTTCGTCTGGGCCACGATCGCGCTCGCGTTCATCGACCAGGCGACCGGCTACCTGCCCGACGACATCACGCTACCGCTGCTCTGGGCCGGGCTTCTGCTCAACGTGGCGGCGACGTTCGTGCCGCTCGGGGAGGCCGTGGTGGGTGCGGCCGCGGGCTACCTGAGCCTGTGGTCGGTCTACTGGGGCTACAAGCTCCTGACCGGCAAGGAAGGGATGGGCTACGGCGACTTCAAGATGACCGCTGCGGTCGGCGCCTTCCTCGGCTGGAAGGCGCTGCCGCTGGTCATCCTGCTCGCCGCCCTCGTCGGCCTGGTCTTCGGCGGCGCGCAGATGCTCAAGGCGCGCGGCAAGTGGGACGGCGCGTTCCGGTTCCACTTCGGCCCTGCCATCGCGATCGCCGGCGTGGTGGCGCTCTTCTGGAGCCGACCGATCATGGACTTCATTCCCGTTATCCGGCTCTTCTAGTGGCTTACGTCGTCGGCCTCACCGGCGGCATCGGCAGCGGCAAGAGCGCGGCGGCCGCGGAGTTCGCGCGCCTAGGCGCGACCGTCGTCGACACCGACGCGATCGCCCACGAGCTCACCGCGCCGGGCGGGCCTGCGATCGCCGACATCAGGCGCACGTTCGGCGACGACTTCATCTCGGAATCGAACGCATTGAACCGGGAACGGATGCGCGAGCTCGTGTTCCGCGAGCCGGCGCAGAAAAAGCGCCTGGAGGCGCTGCTGCACCCGATGATCTGCGCCGAATCGGCGCGGCGCATCGCCGCCTCGGCAGCGCCTTACGTGGTGCACGTGGTCCCCCTGCTGGTCGAGTCGCGGGACTATCGCCGGCGGGTCCAGCGAGTGCTCGTCGTGGACTGCCCTGAATCCCTTCAGGTCGAGCGCGTACGCGCGCGCAGCGGGCTCGCCGCCGACCAGGTCGCCGCCATCATCAAGTCACAGGTTTCGCGGGAGAAAAGACTCGCGGCGGCGGACGATGTGATCGACAATTCCGGGTCGATTGACGCACTGCAACAACAGGTCGGAAAGCTGCACGAAAAATATCTCGCGCTCGCCGCGCGGTCCGGCTGAATTTGTCTAGATAGCGTAAATCACTCAAAATCCGGGCATTTTCTCCCTTCGGCGAGGTCCGCCTGGCCGTGATCACGTACGAGTACCCGCTAAACGAGCGCATAAGAACACTCTTGCGTCTGGAGGACCTGTTCGAGCGCTCGCGGCATTTCATCGCCAGGACCGACTCGCGCGACCACCACGTCGCGCTGCTGACGCTGTTCGAGATCCTGGAAGTCGCCGGCCGCGCCGACCTGAAGTCGGACCTCCTGCAGGAACTCGATCGCCAGAAGCAGGTGCTGCTGTCGTTCCGCAACAACCCGGAGATCTCGGAGGAGGCGCTCGCCGGCGTGCTGCGCGACATCGAGCAGGCGGCGGCGGCGCTTTTCTCGATGACCGGGCGCATCGGCCAGTACCTGCGCGAGAACGAGTGGCTGATGTCGATCAAGCAGCGCACCGGCATCCCGGGGGGCGCCTGCGAGTTCGACCTGCCTTCCTACCACTACTGGCTGCACCGCCCGGCCGAGGAGCGCATCGGGCAGCTCGCCGCCTGGACGAGCCCGCTCTACCCCTTGCGCGACGGCTCGGCGATCATCCTGCGCATCCTGCGCGAGTCCGGCAAGCCGCAGGCCCTGTCGGCGCCGCTCGGCACGTTCCAGCAGATGCTCGGCGGCAAGACCGCGCAGATGCTGCGCGTGCGCCTGGAGCCCGGGCTGCCGTGCGTGCCCGAGATCAGCGCCAACAAGTACGTGCTCAACATCCGCTTCCTCGCGCAGAACGGCGAGGAGGCGCGCGCCAAGACCGCCGACTGGGATGTCGGCTTCGAGCTGAACTTCTGCAACCTGTGAGCGTGAGGACAGTGGCGTGCCCGCGTTGTGGCGCGCAGAGCGCGTTTGCGCCCGCGAACCCGTGGCGCCCGTTCTGCAGCGAGCGCTGCAAGCTGGTCGACCTGGGCGCTTGGGCGACCGAGCGCTACCGCGTCGCTGGCCCCGCCGCGGCCGATCCCGAGAAAGAGTCCGGCGAATGAGCGCCAAGGACGTCGACCCCCTCCTGCAGAAGGAGGAAGCCGCGCTCATGGGCTGGACCGAGCCCGCCGAGCGCCTGCGCCTCGCCCTCGAGAAGAACGAGTTGACCCTCTTCTGCCAGCCGATTGCCGCGCTCACCGGCGCGGTGCGTTTCCCGATGGCCGAGGTGCTGGTACGGCTGCGCGAGGAGGAAAAGGCGCTGCTGCCGCCCGGGGAGTTCATCCCGGTGTTCGAGCACTACCGGCTGATGCCGGACCTCGACCGCTGGGTGATGCGCGAGATCCTGCGCCAGCTGAAACGCGGGCTGCGCATCCCGCGCTTCGCGCTCAACCTCTCCAGCCAGACGATCGACGACGCCTGCTTCCCCAAGGATTTCGCGCTGGCGCTGATCGAGGCCGGCATCCCGGGCACCTCGCTCTTGTTCGAGATCGGCGAGGCCGACACGCTGCAGCGGCTCAAGGCCGCACAGCGCTTCGCAAGCGGCGTGCGCGCGGTCGGCTGCGGCGTGATGGTCGGCGGGTTCGGGCGGCGCAGCGCGAGCTTTGCGCCGCTCAAGGCGCTCAAGCCCGACTTCGTCAAGGTCGACGGCGTGATCGTGCGCAAGATCCTCAGCGCGCCCGCAGTCGAGGACAAGCTGAAGGCGATCCTGCGGGTCGGCGAGGTGATGAAGTACGAGGTGGTCGCCGAGATGGTCGAGGAGCAGGACATCCTCACGCGCCTGAAAGCGCTCGGCGTAGCGTACGCGCAAGGCTTCGGCATCCGCCAGCCGCACCCGATCGAGCTGATCTCGAATACGGCGTCTACCGCCTAGCTCCAGCTGCCGGTAATCATTGCGAGCCCGTGCGCGCCGGCGCGACGCGCCTCGTCGAGGTCCGCGGGCCGCAGCCCGCCGATCGCGTAGACGGGGATCGAGGCGTACGCGGCAATCTTGCGGAAACCCTCCCAGCCGAGCAGTGGCCCGTCCTCGTGCGAGGGCGTCGGCTTCACTGGACCGAGCACGATGAAGTCGAGACCGATCGCCATGGCATGGCCAAGCTCCTGCTCCGTGTGGCAGGACGCGGCCATGAGACCTCCCGGCGGCCGCGCGCGCAGCGTCATCAGCTGTTCGGCGGTGAAATGGATGCCGTCGACCGCCGGGCCGCCGTTGACCAGCACCCTGGCGCCGTACTGCTTCGCCATGCTGCTGATCACATAGATGAGGCGAGCGCGCTCCCAGTTGTCCTTGTCGCGCACCTGTACCAGGCGCAGGCCGTCCCTCATGCGCGCTTCGACGCGCGCGAGCTGCTCGGCGGAGCCGAACGATTGTGCGTCGGTGATCGCGTACTCGAGTGGCAGTGCGAGCGAGGCGAGCACGGGGCCGTTGGCGGGCAGCATCGGCTCGACGATCGGCCGGTCAAGCCGCTGCCAGACGAAGGCCTGCCCTTCCTTCGGGCGCGGCTCGCCCGACCATTCGACGACGCGGAAGAAATGCAGCATCACCGTCGCGTGCTCGTAGACGTGCACGCGCGTGATCCAGGGGTAGGCGCGCTTGACCTGGACGCCGAGCTCTTCACGCAGCTCCCGCGCGAGCGCGCGCTCGGGCGGCTCGCCCGGCTCGAACTTGCCGCCCGGAAACTCCCACCAGCCGGCGTAGACCTTGCCGGCGGGACGCTGCGCGAGGAGAAAGCTGCCGTCCGGCCGCTCGATGACCGCGGCGGCGACTTCGACCACCTAGCAGTTTGTTGAAGAGCGACGGTTTTTCATGACTTCAGCGCGGCCGATCGAGCTGATGGACCCTGTCGAGGGTCGGTCACGCCTCGATTTGACCCCGATCAGGGTCGTTTGCGGTTGTTTTGCAGTCATC
>Ga0233425_10000667_pt1 | contig 86373 bp, 90 predicted proteins | sample Watercolumn_Towu_2_FD_181712 | JGI IMG/M metagenome (GOLD analysis project Ga0233425, IMG submission 181712) | Freshwater microbial communities from Lake Towuti, South Sulawesi, Indonesia - Watercolumn_Towuti2014_140_MG | ecosystem: Environmental > Aquatic > Freshwater > Lake | place... | reverse complement strand
TCTTCTTTCTTTGCAAACCATTTCTCTTTTTCAGAACTAAGTAAGTCTAATTTTACTTTTAATGCATTTGCATCCAATACTTCAATATTTTCTTTTTGTTCTTCCTCTCCCATCAGAACCAACACCATAACTTAACTTTATTCTTTGATTTTTCTTCTCTTTAAAAAGCTTTTGGCGACTTAATAATTAAAAAAAACATCAATCCTCTTTCTTAAAAAATAGAGAATTTAGAAAATGGGTTTACACCATTAAACAAAACAAATATATGAATCTTTTTTTTAAAAATTAAAAATAAAATTAATTTTTTATCCAAACAGTGCGCCTAAACCAACAGCAGCATCTTCTTTCTTTTCCTCTTTCTTCTCTTCTTTCTTAGGTTCTGAATGACCTGCACTTGGTGCTGCTACTGCTACTGGAGCAACTACTGCTTCTTTAATAGCTTGTTCAATATCAACGCCATCTAATGCTGCAACTAACGCTTTGACTCTACCTTCATCTGCATGAACTCCTGCAGCTTCAAGTACTTTCTTTACGTTATGCTCATCAATAGCTTTTTTTGCTTTGAACAAAAGCAATGCTGCGTATATGTACTCCATTTTATTTATCCTCCTTACTCAATATGAGCTTCATTTTTTACTGCTTCTGCTTGCGCTTCAGCCTTTGCTAGTTTCTTACCAATATTCTCACTGGTTTCAATGTCTTTTGAATCTACTAAAGCTTTTGCATCTCTGTGAGCTTTTTGTATTAATACATTGATTGTGTCTTTGCTTGTGTATCCAATCTTCACAGCTAGATTCATTGCTTCGCTGTGCATTTGTTTCAAGTTGCTGATTACAACTTTATCATCAACTTCCAAGACTTTCCTGTCAAATATGATCCCATTTTCATACACTGCAACAACATTCAATCCTATTTCCATTGGTTGAATATTTAATTTTGACAATAAGTCACAAACTTTTCCAGATAACACTTCTCCTTCTTTTGCAATTAGCTTCTCTTGCTTGATTGCAACTTTTCCATCCTCAATTCCAGCTTTGATTCCAAGCTGTCCAAGTTCCCCAATGATTGGTCCTGGTGAGAATGGTGTCTTCCCCGCAGGGATCATAATGTCTCTTGGTGCTTTCTGTCCCGGTTTCGCAGGTGCAGAACTTTTGCTTCCAGAGATTGTCTTGTACAATTTGAACGGATTGTCATTTGTAAAGATCAATGCCGGCATTCCTCTGATTGATTCTGCCAATTTTGACAAATCTTTTTTTGCTCCTAATAATGCAAACTTGATCAAGTTCTTTTTGGTCATGAAGATATCCAATTTCCCTCTTAGATTCTTCCTCATCTTTTGCAATTGTGGCGAAGGCAAGTTTTCCATGTCCACTAATCCAATAATATTATACTTCTCAATTTCTTTAATCAATTGTTGGACAGTATCCTTCTTCTTCTTGCTTACATAGGCTTTGGGTTTACTCATTTTTTCCCTCCTATGCTCAATGGTTTACTCATTGTCAATTTCAAAGAAACATTTTTGATATTTTGTTCATGCATTGGCAATGAATGCACTAAAGCATTGTAAGCTGCAACAACATTTTCTGCAACTTTTTCATCATCCATTTTTTCTGTCCCAACTGAACATTTTACTGCCAATTCATTATTTTTAACAATTAATCTGATTGTATTTTGCAGTTTCTCAACAACAGGTTTAATGCTTCCTTTAGGTGGTATAACACACCCTGCTTTTGGGTTTGGCATCCTTCCTTTTGGTCCTAAGAATCTACCAAAGGTCCCTGCAACTTGCCCCATGATATCTGCTTGTGCAATAAAGAAATCAAAGCTTCTTGCTAATTTTTTCAATTCTTTTGTATTCCCAGCCATTGCCTTGAACTCATCTTGAACAATTGTCTTGTCACAATTTGTTTTCGCATCATTATATAGAGTTCCACCGATGAGAGCGCATACAGAAACTTTCTTCCCTCTTCCATGTGGCAAGTCTACAAATAAGTCTACTTTGTTTTCTTGTTTTTTTACATCAATATTCTGCAATCTTACTTGAAAATCAAAGCTCTGAGCAAAATTCTTCTTATGCTCTTCTTTTTTTAATTCCTTTATTACTTCCAATACTTCTTTCTTATCCATAATTCTCCCTCCTACTCAGCGTAGTGCTATCGGGTGACTTTTGTGATTAATTGGAGGTTTATAAACCTTTCTTCATCTCTGGCAGGGTGATTTTCCCACAACTTGGACACCAATGATAGCCCAAATAATAATTTTCAAACTCCTCTCCACATCTTTCACATATTGTCATTGATTGATTTGTAAAATCTTATTTTATTTAAATCTTTTTGTATAGCGAATTCTTTTCCCACAATAAATACACAGAAATCTTTTCCATAAAAAGATTCTCAGTCTCTAAACATTTATACTCATAATCTTTAAACAACTCTGTAGGTTCTCCAGTTAATGAGCTGACTAAAACTAAAATTTTCCCTCCAACATTCAAATATTGTTTAGCCTCTTCTAAAAACTTCAATAAAATTTCATTCCCTTTCTCTCCACCAGTAGTTGCCTGTCTTGAATCTTCAGGCTCATTTTCATCTAAAGGCAAGTAAGGAGGATTGAAAATTATCCAATCAAACTTTCCTTCAACTTTTTCAAACAGATCGGATTGAATGGCATTAATATTTTTTTTCTTCACATATTCTACAGCCTCTTCATTGATATCAACAGCCAAAACTTCTTCAGTATTTTCCAAAGCTGCAACGGCTTGGATTCCAGTTCCTGTACCCATGTCTAAGACTTTCCCATTAACATACTTTCTAACATATTTATTCAATAGAAAAGAATCCTCTGCAGGTTCGTAAATCATAATTCAAAAATAACTTCAGTATTTAAATAATTTATTTTAATGCATTCAGATATTCTTTAACCCTTGCAAGAATCCCATTCAGATAAAACTTCTCAATTTTCTGTTCGAATAAATTAGTAAGATTTTCATTTTCGTTAATTCTATATGAATTACTAATTTTCTCTACAAAATATAATTCTCTTAGCCTTCTTAATTGCCTACGAACATTCGAAGCAGCAATTCCATTCAAAGGTAATTTTGCTTCATTGCGAAGTTTGATTATTTCACTTCTAATCTCTTCACAATTCATTTCTTTCTTTGTCTCTAATAGAATATAAAAAATATCCACAACAACATCTCTTGAATCTCCAGGTTGCAATAATCCTGTTGAAAGGCAAATCTTTCTAATCAAATCTCTCTTTGACATTTCGTAAGGTTTCTCATATTTTCTGAGTGTAATCTCTGCCAAAGGCCTGTCATTTGCTACTTTCATTTTAACCTCTTTACATTTTCTTTTGTTAAGATTGTCATTTGTTCAATAGCAATTTTGTTTAATTTTTCTAACCTCTTTGATTTATCTAAACCTTCTTTGATAAATAACGCATTTAGGTTTTCTAGATTTGATAAACAAACTAATTGCGATACATCTGCATAATCTCTAATATTTCCCTTTAATTTGGGATTCTTCTCTTGCCATTCTTTTGCAGTCATTCCAAATAGGGCTAAATTTAAGATGTCTGCTTCAGAAGCATAGATCAAGTTTTCTTCTTTTTTTGAAATTTCCTCAGGGATTAGGTTATTCTTTATTGCATCAGTATGGATTCTATAATTTATTTTTGTAAGGTTTCTTTTAATATCCCAGTCTAACGAATGTCTTTCATTTTCTTCTTCTTTTAATCTTTGAAATTCTTTTATTAAATATAATCTAAACTCTGCAGAAATCCAAGATGCAAATTCAAAAGCGATATCTTTATGTGCAAAAGTTCCCCCATACCTTCCAGAGCTTGATATTAATCCAATTGCATTCGTTTTTTCAATCCATTGTTGTGGTGGTAAGACAAATGCATTTAATCCTGCAAGATTTCTAAACTGGTCGAATTCGACCACTTTAAAATGAGGATTATTGATTTTTTCCCATAATCCTAAAAAAATAATAGTTTCTTTGGCTCGAATCCAATTTTTAATAATATCCGCAGGATGCTTATGATTTTTAAATTTAGCAATATCTGTGAGTGAAATATAATCCTTTTTTTCATTTAAGTAAATTGTTACTTCCTTTCCTAAAATTTTAATTTTTTGCTTCATTTTAACACCTCCTAATCCCAACTTCTATTCTTAAAATTCATACAAGCTTCTTATATAAACCCTGTGCGTGGTCATGTCCGGCGTCCGGCGTTAAAACCTATTTTTCAAAAAAATAATTTGTTTTAAACAAAATTCAAAAATAAAAAATTGATGCACTTGTTGGCAAAAAAGAAAAAATAACAATTAAACTTATTGCCATTAACATAAACAAGGTTCCAATAGTCGTCAGGAAACAATAAATTCCATTATTCAATCCATATTTCAATCCGACTAAAATGCTTGGAGCAATTAATAATACTAAACCTATTATAACTGTCATCATCATTACTAACATTCCAACAATATTCATGTAATATATTGAACTTAAGATTGTCAAAATATACATACTAATCCCCAATACCATCCAAAGTCCAATGCCTGTTCCAAGTCCGACTAGTAATGATAATCCTAATTTCTTGTCTTTCTTATTCAGCTCCCTAATTCCATATATTCCACCAATTATTGCTCCAATTACTAATAGTGTTCCAATTAACAGTATCCACCAATTCATTCTCAACCAACTGTTTGCATACTTTCCTTCAACATTAAAACTTTCATAAGGATCCAAGCTTTGTGCTTCTTCAGTATATCCTGTTTCTACATATGCAATGTTTGGTGCAATCATCGCCATGTCTATGCTTTTTTCTGAGCTCATGCTCTGCCTGTAATCAATTGCAGAACTCAATCCTTCCATATACATATCTTCAGCAACATCCAAGCTTACACGGACATAGTTTGTATCATACTCATCAGCAATAGTCTCAAAATTATATTCATACAACCCAGATCTTTCTTCTACATAATCTGTTGACTTATAATAAACTAAAATGTAAATATCTTGCTGGTCTTGTTCTGGTATTTCTAAGCTCACAACCTTTTTTGCTTCGGCAACATCATACATTATTCCTGTTTCTTCAAAGTTCTTATTCAAATAATTAACATAATCTTCAACAGAATATTCCACTTGTGCATACTTTGGTGGATAAACTTTGTATTCAGTATACTCACTACAAGCCTTACTGCACAGACCTTCAGAATCACAAGCTAATTCCTCCCAAACAATGCAATCTTTGCTATATTCATAATACTCTTGAACAATATTAATCACTTCAACATTCTCTCCTGGAATCATAAACTCTAATGACGTCAAATTCTCAGTATTTTGTATCTCCAATCGTGCGACAACTGAAGCTTCACTTTCTTTGTCAAACACCACATAATAATATTGATTTTGTCCATAGTATCCAATGCTCGAGTCCCAATAATATGCGCTTACAATCGGCATCAACACCAACATTAAAATTATTAATAGTCTTTTCATTTTCTTTTCCTCCAAAGTTTTATAATTAATATAATGAGTATAACTAACAATGTCACGCCGAATATATATGGCCAGTATTCAGTATTCTTTGTTATTGAAATTGCATCGCTTTCGAAAGACTTAGTAACAACTTCATTCTCAACTTGTATTGCAAAATCTTCAACAACAGTATTTTGTTCTGTAATCCTATACCAATGCTCATAAACATAAGTTCCAATGGTAGCCAAAGTTCCTAAAATAAACACAGGCAATATTTTTTTAATAGAATCTTTCCAGTCAACACCTTTTGGAATAATCAAGATCATCTTCTTCGCAATAGAATACAATGAAACTTTTCTTCCTTTATCACTATAAACTTCATCATCTTTCACAATCAATCCTTGTTCATGCAATATTTTCAAATTATAAGTTATGGTAGAGATCGGCACATTCATTTTTTTTGAAAGTTCTATTGGCGAGACTTTGTCTTTCTCTCCTAAATAATCCAGAATTCTTCGCGCGGTTTCATTGCTAATAACCTCAGCAATTTTTTTTGATTTGCGATCATTCAGCGAAACTAATACAAACTTTTCTTCCATAGAATAAATAAATTAAAGCTTCTATATAAATACTATTAAGACTTCAATTTGGTTTGTACCTAAGCTCTGTAGTTTCATCTTCTAGATTATCATCAATGACAGACTCAAAAAGTTTTAATTCAACATATTGGCCTTGACTTAAAGGAATCCTTAATCTATCTCCTTCTCTGACTCTCACTATTTGCTTTCGGTTTAATTGTGCTCTTCCAAAAAGTGATGCTAACCCTCCTTGAAGTGTCATATCCCTTTCTGCACAAAAGAATAATTCTCCTAAATCTGTTCTTGCAAATCGACCTATTTGTTGTGAATCTAAATCTTTAGCCTCTGGAACAATATCATCAATTTTTTGAAGTCCGAATTCCTCTCCAAAACGACAATAATATATTCCTCTATTTTCTAAACTCCTTCGGAATAATCCTCTATCCATATATACTCCAATCCTTAGTTCGATATCCATTTTCTAACTTCAAAAAACCACTCCTTAAATATTTTACGCAACTATAACTGCAGGCTTTCCTGGCATTGCATTTCCTGCTTTTGCTTCAGAACTTTTTTCTGCAATTTCAACTTCCACCTTGCAATTGAACCTCTCTTCAAACCTTTTTTTTGCCTCTTCAATAATTTTCAACTCTTCTTTTTGTGTTAATACTATCAATGGCACTTTTGCAGGATTCTTCAATAATGCTGGAACCAACGCAGAAATTTCTTTGGCATGTTCTTTGTCTAATAAACTTTTTATCAATATTCCAACATTTCTCTCTACTTCAATAAGATCTTTAAACTTTTTAATAAATTCAAACTTCCATTCATTTGCAACAATGAATTTAATTTTATTCAACTTCTCAATCTTTGCTAGTTTTTGAACTTGATTGATATCTTCGACTAAAGAATTTACTAATCCTTCCGAGAATTCAACTTTCTCATTAATCTTTTTCTCGTCAAATTTTGGCCATTCTTCTATGCTGATGAAGCTCTTCTTTCCGTAATTAAACCATAGCTCTTCTGCAACATGTGGTGCAAATACTGAAAATATTTTCAAGAATTCTTCATAAGATTTTTTATCACAGCCTTTACTCAAAACATCTTCCCATTTCATTAATTTAATCAACGCTAAATTGAATTTAAAATGTTCAATATCAAAAGTAATTTCTTTGACGAATTTATTTTTATAATGCTCTAATTTATCATTAGATTTTTCTTTTGCTTCTAATGCAATCACCCTTTTTACAAATCTAAATATGCTTTCAACTCCAGCATCATTCCATTCCATGCTTGATTCTGGGTCTGCAACAAACATCAAAAATATTCGTGCTGTATCAATCCCATATTTCTCAGAAATCTCATCTTGTGTAACAATATTCCCTTGGCTCTTGCTCATTTTAGAACCATCTTTGTTTACAATCCCCTGATTAAATAATCTCAAAAAAGGTTCATCAAAACTCAAGTATCCCAAATCTCTTAGTGCTTTCGTAAAAAATCTTGAATAAATCAAATGCCCTACTGCATGTTCAATCCCACCAATGTATTGATCAACTGGCATCCAATAATCAACATTCTTTTTATCGAATGCTTGTTTATTATTTTTATTGTCACAATATCTCAAGAAATACCAAGAACTATCCATGAATCCGCCCATGGTATCAGTTTCTCTTTTAGCTTTCATTCCACATTTAGGACATTTTACCTCTTGGTATTTTTTACTTGTTAAAATTGGATTTCCTGTTCCTCCAAATGAAACATCTTCAGGCAGTAACACTGGTAACTTTTCATCTGGCACAACTCCGCATTTATCACAATAAATCATTGGAATTGGCGTTCCCCAATATCTTTGTCTGGAAATTAACCAATCTCTTAGTTTGTAATTAACAGTTTTTCTTCCTAATTTTTTCTTTTCTAAAAACTTTGTAATTTCTTCAATAGCTTTCCTATTCTCTAACCCATTAAACTCTCCAGAATTTACTAATATTCCCTCTTCAGTATAAGCTTGATTCATCTCATTTTCTAATTGGATATCTAATTGTTCTTCAGGGATTCCTTGCTTTCGTCCGTATTTTTTAAAATCCTCTAAATCTTTATAATTATTTACAACAAAATGTTTTTTATTGAACACAACAATATTAGTAGAACCCATTGAATCTGCATACCAAGATCCCCCGTCTTCTGATTTTATTAATAAATTATTTTCTAAAAATTTAATAAATTCTTTTTCTTTTCCAACAGTAACATTTATTCTAAAAAACTTCCCCCAATTTTTATCCGTTTTTTCAATTTCTACAGACCCATATTCTTTTAGTTGATTAACACTTTCTTTCACTAAACTTTTTTCAATAACTAAATATTTTCCTTCAGTAGGTTGAATAACAACCTTCAATGAAATATTATACTTCTTTGCAAACTCAAAGTCTCTTTGATCATGTGTTGGTACAGCCATAACCATTCCAGAACCATAGTCTGCAACAACAAAGTTTCCAATCCAGACAGGGATTTTTTCTCTCGTAATTGGATTAATTGCATAGCTTCCTGTAAATACTCCCTCTTTGTCTAAACTTTCAACATCTTCTGCTTTCTTGCATTTCTCAACAAATTCTTCAACTTGTTTTTTATTTTCTTTTGTAACTAATTTCATTAATTCTGGATGTTGTGCTGAAATCACCATAAAAGTTACACCATAAATAGTATCAACTCTCGTTGTAAAAATGGGCCATTTTTCCCCATTTATTTCAAATAAAACTTCAGTTCCAAAACTTTTTCCAATCCAGTTTCTTTGTAATGCTTTGATCCTATCACTCCAATCTAAGGTTTCAATATCATTAAGCAATTCATCAGCATAAGCAGTTGTTTTGAAGAACCATTGTTCCAATTTTTTCTCTTCAACAATGCTCTCACATCTCCAACATTTACCATTGACAACTTCTTCATTCGCTAGAACAGTATTACATTTTGGACACCAGTTGACGGATGCTTTTTTTCTATATACTAAACCTTTCTTAAAAAATTCAATAAAAAAATATTGATTCCATTTGTAATATTCCGGTTCATGTGTAGCTATTGTTTTACTCCAATCATAACTATTCCCCAAAGCTTTCTGGTATTTCTTAATCATTTCAATTGCTTTTTCAGAATATTTTCTTGGATGCTCTCCAGCTTTCTTTGCTGCATTCTCTGCAGGCAATCCAAAACTATCATACCCCATTGGATAAAGAACATTAAACCCACACATTCTTTTGTAACGTGCAATAATATCTCCTATAGTATAATTCCTTACATGCCCCATATGTAAATAACTTGCACTGGGATATGGAAACATTTCTAGAACATAGTATTTTTTCTTCTTTGAATGAAGTTCAACTTCAAAAACTTTTTCTTTCTCCCATTTCTTCTGCCACTTCTCTTGAACTGCTTTAAAATCCATACTCTAAAATTAAGAAAATCTTTATTTAAATCTTTTGGAATAGGCTCTCTAAAAAGTTCACCTAATTTGGGAAATCTTGGAGACATCCATAATAAGTTGTAAGCTGGAGTGATTTGAAGGACCATTTTATTAAAAGTATGGAAACTCAGAGTATATAAACCTTTGATTTGTAACCCCTAATAAATAGTAAAAAAACAAACATTTAAATACTTCTAATAATCTAAAATGGTATCCAATTTCACAAGTTTTGAGCATAAAAATGAAGCAAATTTTTACAGTCTCTCTGGAAGAGGAAACAGTTAGACGATTGAGGGATTATAATAGAAAAAGATCACTCAATAATAAATCTTACCTAGTTGAAACTGCAATTTTAAAATTTCTGGAGGCGGAAGATGGAGCTTGAGCAAATTCTTGAGCTTGAAAGAAGATTGGAAGTTGCCGGTGGAAACTTTTCAGATGATTCTATCGATTCAGTTGGTCAATTTTTGACTCACGCCAGAACCTCTCAAAATCTTCTTTATAACAAGTTTTTAAAAACAGAGGAGGCTTGGAATTTGTATCTGTCCTTGCATCCGGACTGGTTAGGTCTGCCATCTGGTAAATTAGGAGAAGTAAGCTGGGAGGCGTTTCTTTTCAACCACGCGTTTAACTCTTGGTTAAGGAATCTGGAAATGGGAAACAGGGCAAAAGATGCCATCCGTCAGAGGCTTTTTCCTGGATCACAAAGAAGAATGTTATCATATTCTATTGAAGAATTGGCTCTTGAAAGGGCTTCATGCCCAGAATGGCAAGGAAAATCATATGAAGAGCTGATGAATGATGGTGATGATCGTGGGGCGAATTTCTGCCGAGCTGCAAATCGTGCAATTTGGAGAGCTACTGAAGACCCAATTGAAAGGGCGAGGTTGAGGGAAGCAATTTTTGGTGATATTCAATGGCGAGCATATCAAACTGAGGATGATTGGAGAATGTTAATTAAAACTAGAGTTCCTCATTTGGTGGGGAAGAGAAGAAATGAGTTTGAGAGAGATCCGCTTGGAAGGCTGATTTCAAGACAGGCACGAAGATGGGCAAATTTGTTGTGCACTGGAAGTGCGGAAAAATCTTCTCCAGAATCTCTTGCCCTTTTGAAAAGAGTAATTCCAAGATCCAGAGGCTATAAAATGTATGATTCTTATACGATTGAAGATTGGGTTGCGGAATATGAAACAAACTTTTTAGGAATGTCCCAAAATGAAATAGCTCATAATCTCGCTCCAGGAAGCAACAGATACCTTCGTGCACTTCAAAGGTGGCTAGAAGCCAAATCGAGCAACTTATTTGAAAGGTCAGCTCTTCGTTCACAAGTTTTCAACCTTGAACACTATTTGAGAGCAACATTTGCTTCCTTAAGGGAAAGGCCAAGGACTTTTGATGAAGCATTAACGGCACTATCTGAAACACATATGCACTATGGAGAATTAACCCAAGACTTAAAAGCCCTTGCAGTGACTCTTTTTCCTGAAATAGGCTTGGCCCATTTGGAAGAGATGAAATCCCCAGATTATAGTCCCAGAAGTCAAATTTGGAGAAGGGCAGATACAAGATTAAGGGGGCTTCACGCAATAAAGTTAGCAATGAGTTCATCTGGAACTTATCTTGCGCAGGACGATTATTACCTTTTTTTAAGAGAAATTTTTGCTGTTGATATTGCTTCTTTTGGTTTGGGTGGTGACCTTACAAGAATCGCAACAACCGAACAGATTGTAAGTCCAAGTTCAAAAAATCCAAACTATCGGGTAAGAATGTTCCTAGCGACAAATCCAGAAATTCCATCAAACAAAACACTTGATGCTTTTGTAAAGCTATATTCTGATTCCAAAGAAAGAGATAGGGATATTGCAATTACAAATTTTCTTGCTGGCATTGGTCTCTATCCAATAGGTTCAGCGAAAGCAGTTGAGTTGCAATCTTTAAGGCTGGAAAGAGAAGAAGGTTCGGAAATAGTTTACACTTGTGCAACTAAGGTTAGGGATTCAACAGGTTCCTCTGCCTCGCATGCAATCGTTACAAGATTTGCACGAGTTCAGACACTTCTTGATTTTGTAGGAGAAGCTAGTTCTGATATTGTAGAACTGCTTAAAGGTGCAAATGACTCAATTATTCAACTGCATAGAAAAGGATACGAAGAGAGGGCAAAATGCACTGCAGGGATAAATCCTATCTCTTATGAACAGCTGTGTGAAGACAGAATTACTGAAAGAGGCACAGCACTTTACACAACTTACAAACAATTGGGTATTGGCTCTTTGCTTGATAGTTACGAAACCAAACAACCTGCTTTTGTAAATGGAGACTTGCATCCTCAGAATATATTAATTGACACTGAAGGAAATATCTTTGCAACAGACTTTGAAATGGCGCATATCGGCGTAGCACAGGAAGATCTCACGATGATGCTGGGTAACAGACAATTACAGCAAAATTCTGGTCTTTCTCTTGAGCAGGAGTTGGCAATCGTTGGTGATTACGCACTAAAATCCGATTCAGAAGAGTCTGAATTCAGGAGGTTCTACCATTTGGCTACAATTCATAGAGAATTACAGATATGTAGATATATTGTAGCCCGCCCTGAAGTTTATTCTGGAGAACGATTTGACTCAGTTTACAGCTTCCATCTTGGTCGTGCACTTACTCATGCAAGGTTTGTCTTTTCCTATGCCGAGGTTAACGAGCTAGAGGCTTCAGCAAATCAAACCTTTCTCAACCATCAATAGTTCAATAAAAAATTTGAACACGAATTGAAAAAGAATTTTTGAGAATATTCCCTCTCTAGTCTCACTAAATCCACTTTCCATAAAATGGTCCAACCATATCAGAACATCTTCTGGCAATCATTCCAAGTCTAGCAATAATATTCGGATCATTTTTCTTATCTATCATAAGCAGTTCATAATCTCCGTATAAAAATCTCTCCTTCAGCTTTGCATATTCCTTAAGGTATTCTACTTTTCCAGTAAAAAAGTTTCCAACCATTCCTTCAATCATTTCTATATTTTTTTCCATTGCATCAATCTCTTCTTTGCTTAATTTATTTTTATTTTTTGAAATATACTTTGCTAGTAATGTCCATTCAATAGAAATTTTTTCAAAATTCCAAACAAAAAGATATTCAAAAATAGTACTATCTTCCCCTCTTTTATTCTTACTCAATATTCTTTTGCAATAGTCTGTGTATTTTGCAATTGAAAAGTTCCTCTCTTCAATCTCTTCATACAAGTTATACTTTTTTTCTTTTGACATCTCTAAAATTTGCTTCATATTCCTTTGTAAAAGGTAAAAACTTTTTCTAAACAAATTGGAATATTCCTCTTCCAATTCTAAAGATACATTTTTGACAACAACATAATTCTTATTAATTTCAATAATTTCATGTCCCAAAAGATTGTCAATATACCTTTCAATATATCTGAGTGTTTCTTCATTTTCAAATTTTACAATAATAATATCATACCCTTTTTTGTAGGCATTCCCAATGATACTTCGGACCATGCTATATTCTATATTGGTCATCCCCCTCTCTTTCGTCTTTTCAAAGTGTGGGATTTTAACTTCAATAGAATTGCTTTTTGGAATTCCTCTTCCCCGAATGGTTAACTTATATCCTTCCTCTTCAATTTCAACTTCATTCCCAGCATTTAGACTATTCAAATCCAACCATTTTTTTGGAAGTGATACAGTTAGTGCTCCATTCCCTTGCTTAACTAATCTTCTTTGCATACTTTTAAGGAAGAATAGATTCTATTTAAATTTTTCTATAATGTATATAACTAATATAAAATATAGTTAAATATTACCTCAAAATCCAAAAAAGAAAATGGAACCCTGGGAATTAGAACGAAGATTGCATCTCGTCACATGGGAAGACTTTTTTAAAGGGGATCAATTTAATATACACAATTGGCATCAGCTGACCAGAATTGCAAAAACATTGTTCCCAAAAAAGAAATATCCTGAATTAAATATATCTCAGGCCAGATTACATCCCGTTCAACCTGTTTATCCTGGTTTATACTCTATCGGTGTATCTTGTTCAGGTAGAAAAAGTTTGACTTATTATATCTATGAAGGTGGAAAACATGAAGCCTTGGCCATAACTTTAGCCAATCTTTTACAAGGTCCGACCTATAGATTCATTTGCGATCCAGATGCACGAACTTTAGTTTATTCCCCTATCTCTGGATCTGATCTCAAGCCTTTAGATTTATCTTTCTTTCAACAAGATGGTCTTGAAAGACAAGGCTGTCTTGAAAGTTATGCAAGAGCTTTAGCTCTAGCCAAGTTTCTTCCTGTGGGGAGTTTGAGAGATAATCCTATTGGAGTTTCAATGACCCCAGAGGGTGAGGTATTAATCACAAATTTTGAATTTGCTTTTACTAGATTTCAAGGATTTCCATTTGAACAAAAAGTCTTAGCAGCTTGTCCTGATCTTAGAGCTAAAGAAAAATCCATTGAGAAAATTATGTCCACAAAACAAAGGCTTAATTCGGGATTAATCTCTGAATTGACTGATTATGTTTCAAGTTCTGAAGATAGATCTTTTTAAAAATGGCGACTTTTCCTCTTCAAGAAAATTTTTGCTCCTTTTAAGGCAAATTTAAGATAAAATCCAAGATTTTTAGGATTATATAAATTATATAACTTATATAAAAAAAGAATAAATACTCCTCATACTCACTAAAGAGTAACAAATATAAAAAATGACCGGAGCATAAATGAAAAAGATTATCACGATCGGGGGTTTGACAGCTTTGTTGTCAAGTTCAGTGCAGGCACAAACATCAGCAGAAATTCTAGTGGATACTTCAATTGATACCTATAAAATGGCTATAATCAGGGCAATTGATTTAAATCAAGAGATTAAAGCAAGTTATGACTTACATAGGGAAGCATTAAGAGATAAAGAATTAGTTGCTTTGATGAAAAAGCAAGATGCAGTAATTGATTCTTACCAAGGACTCCTTTCAGTCACAGGTGCAGATGAAGTGAGTTATCAAAGTTTAATGGTTGAGCTTTTCCCAGGAGATGATACTAATTCTTTTCAATCAGATTTGCTTGATGAAGCATTAGCAGGTCATAAATCCCAATCAGAATATGGCTCCAAAGAACAAACACCAGGGTTAAGCACTAAAGATTTGATTGCAACTTTGGAAAAAACAATTGAAGAAAGTTACATTGATTGTGAAACCCATGCTAGAAATCAGTCCTTATTTAGCGACTCCAATTCTATGATTTCCCATTACAGAAATTTGCTTAAGGTTAGTGGAATGCATTCCCTAGCTGAAGATATCTCTCTGTATGAACGGCAATTTAATTTATCACAAGCAGGAGCTCTTACTGCTTTAGATTCATATCACGAAAATTGTGATGGAGATATTCTTGAAGAAGTTAAGCCCATTATCGCTCCAGTTTTAGCTCCAGCAAGGCAATCTAATATTTCAGTTATTCTCCCAGTTCCTATTTTAGAACAGCCTTTTTTAGAGGTAAAATCAATTGAGCCTAGCATAATCGAGTCAAGTACGATACTTCGTGATACCACAGCAGAATTATGTGGTTATGTAACTCAGGAATTTATTCCAAAGACTGCGTTTACTTCCTCAGATACCTCTCTTTTAAGGGATTGTAAGTTTGCCAATATCTATTCTGACTTAGTTGTAACCAGAATGGTCATAAGTTATGATGAGGGATGTAAAAGTAGTTACGAGGAAAATTCTTTGTGCCCTCAAGAGCTTAAGGGTTTGATTTTAAGTTATTGCCCAAATGGAGGTCTAATTACCATTGATCTAGAAGGTAAAATTTTGGGTACTAGTCCAGAAATAAAAACCATTTGCCCAGGAAGGAGCACACAATGAGAAAAATAATACAAACATTGGCCTTAACGGCCTTAATTTCAGGAGAAGCACAAGCAGATGAAATTCAAGGTTCTGAAGTAGGCATTTCCAACATTTCAGAACAGTTGTGCCCTTTTCCTTCATATTCTCAACAGTTTTTGCGAGAAGATGCAATTGCAGTTGGAACTACGATGGAGAGGGTTTATGCTTCAGGAGAGAAAGATGCTTCAACATTGAAGTTGCTAAATTTAGTTGGATATTCTGCACTTGTAAAAAGGGCAAATGAAGTTTTGTTAAACACTTCCAAGTTGTATGATCAAAAACCTGTTGGTTCAGAATCGGAATTGTCCTGTTCAGATTTTTTGGTGTATGAACTCTCCGTTGATCAATCTTTGGGATTTGTGGAACAAAAAAGGGATTATATTCATCATTTACAACCTCAAGAACAACCACACTTACACATTAATGATACTCTTGCAGGACTCGAATCTTGTCACATAGCTTTCAAACAAATGTATAACCAGTCAAGACAAGCATATGTCCAAGAATGTAATGTAGAACAGTTTGTAACAGAACAAGGAGATTCACAATGAAAAGATCGTTACAAGCATTGGTCTTAGGATGTTTGCTTGCAAATGAAGCACTAGCAAATCCACCATCATCCCAGACGCAACAAGGCAGAGCATCAGTAGAAAATTATCAAATTTTATTGGAATTGGGAGCTGATGCTTTTTGTGATTTAAACACAGTTTATCTTGAGGGACAAAGTGCTTTTCGGCTTAGTGAATTATTCCCGGATCATATTAAGCCCAGCCATTATCATATCGTAAGGAAGCAAATTTTAAGGGATTCAATAACCTGTGCAACCCACGAAGAAAATTTAAAGCGTTATGAACAGCTCAGTTCAAGTGTTCAAAATTACAGAACCTCATTAGAAGCAAATGGAGATCTTAGTTTGTTGGATCGAACGGATCTCGCTTTTTTGAGTAGTAAAGAAAGAAGCCTTCAGATTGAAGAAGAATTTGCTCTAGATTATTTAAGAGCATTTCCAATTGACTGTGATTCTGTTGCAGATAAAGGTCAATTGCAACAAGATAAGTTGCTTGTTGTTCCCAGGGCAGTCTATGACACTTTTACTTCATTAAAAGTTCCAGTCCAAACTGTTCAAAGAATGTCAGTTCCTGAATCTGATACTCCACAGTCTGCAAACCAAGACTCAAAATCTAAATTTTGTGGTTTCGTTGAAGCAGGCTATGTTGCGCCAACAAAGATTCCTAAAGAAACAACTTGTAGAGAAGGGGTAGAGTTAATTTCAGCATTTAGTTCTGCCTATCAAATTGGGTTCATTCAAGATTGTATCACTGGCGCAAGGTTGAGTTTTAATTCTGTAACTGGTTGGGTTAATTCTAGTTCTATAGCTTATCCCAGTAAAAATGTTTGTTCAGGAGGTTCACAATGAAAAGATCGTTACAAGCATTGGTTTTAGGAGGTTTGCTTGCAAATGAAGCACTAGCAAATCCACCATCCTCTCAGACGCAACAAGGCAGAGCATCAGTAGAAAATTATCAAATTTTATTGGAACGAGGGATAGATGCACTTATGGATTTCACCTCAAATTATATAGATAATGAAGCTGCTTTTGAAATTAAAGATATTCCTCCTTCAGGATTTTTGCCAGGGCGATATGATTCAGTACAAGAGCGAATAAGAAATGGTTTAATTACTTGCGCAACACATGAAGAAAATATAAGACGTTATGAAAAACTTAGTAAAAGTGTTCAAGATTATCGTTCAGCGTTAGAATTAGAAGTTTCTTCAGGTTTCTTAGAGTCTTCTACTCTTTCAAAAGTAAGTAGCAAGGAGAATTCATATTCTATTTTTGAAGGAAATGTTTTAGGGCATATAAGAGCATTTCCAATTGACTGTGATTCTGTTGCAGATAAAGGTCAATTGCAACAAGATAAGTTGCTTGTTGTTCCCCGGGCAGTCTATGACACTTTGACTTCATTAAAAGTTCCAGCCCAAACTGTTCAAACAATGTCAGTTCCTGAATCTGATACTCCACAGTCTGCAAACCAAGGCTCAAAATCTAAATTTTGTGGTTTCGTTGAAGCAGGTTATGTTGCGCCAACAAAAATTCCCCAAGAAACAACTTGTAGAGAAGGGGTAGAGTTAATTTCAGCATTTAGTTCTGCCTATCAAATTGGGTTCATTCAAGATTGTATCACTGGCGCAAGGTTGAGTTTTAATTCTGTAACTGGTTGGGTTAATTCTAGTTCTATAGCCTATCCTGGTAAAAATGTTTGTTCAGGAGATTCACAATGAGAAAAACATTAACAGCAATAATCACAGCATTGAGTATTGCAACAACACAAGCACAAGCGGGTATTCTTCCAGCACATGCAATTCCTTTAGGAAGAGTAAATTCAATCCCATTGGAAGGAACAGGTTTAAGAAAACAAATCTTTTTATCAATAAATGGTAAACAGGTTGAAATAAATTCTTTTTACAATGTGCAAGGCTGGCCAAATGGTTTTTATTTGGCTGCTTCAGAAAAAGGAGAACCTCTAACAAAGGAAACTAGAGAATATTTGATTCAAGCTTATGACAGAGATGGTAATGGCTCTATTGATTTAGTGGCATTGGACAAAATAGGACACCCTAGAGAAAGTATAATTTTCTTAAAAAATTTAGAAACTGGAGATTATGAACGTCTTTTTTGTTTTGTTGCCCTTGATGGAACTTTTATATCTAAATATCTCCCACTGATTGATGGAGAACAAAGAAATCTATACGATCAAGTATTTTACAAGGTCGATAGTTTGGCAGAAAAAGTTGATGCAAGAAATTCTCCACAAAAAATTTTATCTAATTCCTATGTTGGAACTTTAGATCTCTTTGTAGATTTCAAAGAAAAGATAAGCCTTATGGAGGGAAATGAATAACCTTTAAGTTTCTGTACAGCCACATCAATATTTCATTTTTTGTGCAGCATCTGCTATTTTTGGATCATTTGTTAGAACTCCTTTAACTGATTCTAATATAGCTTCATTACTTCTGTCCCCATTTTCTGGAATCTTATACACCGAAATTTGCCTATCGCTTCCATAAGTACTTACAGCAGTATCAAACAATATCCTCGGTCTTTCTTCAGAGTGACCACATAGTAATTTCCCACAAAATGCAACATAACCTTCGTTAAATGCCCACGAGAGTAGCCCTTCTTTGACATATCTTCCAAAGGTATTATGTATCTCTTCAGGCACTGCTCTTTCATCACCAATTAATTTTAAAAACCAATTTCCTTCAAAAAGAAAATTTCGCAATGTTATAATTTCTAATCCATTTATCATTTAATAAAAAAACTAAATTTCCTTTTTTAACCTTTGTTGTCTTCTTTTCCTTATTTTCTTCCAGCTATATACTCCTCCGACTAGTACACTTATTAAAGCAGAACCCAAAGACCATCCAAAATAATTTCTTCCTTCTTTTTCAACCGAAACACTTACAGCATTTGACAGCTTGTCATTATACATTTCTTCTATTGTAACAATCCCTTCATTCTCAACAATGATTCTTCTACTCTCAAAAGCGTCTAAAACAAATGAATCTTCATAAGCGCCAGTTATCTTGAATAATATTTCATGATCTTGAGTATTAATGATCTTCAGTTCTCCATAATCTTCAATCTCTAAATAGCTTGGTGTTACTGCAACGGCATTAGCAAAAGGCAATAACAAAATAAAAAAAAGAATCCATTTCATTTTTTCCTCCCAAGAGCTTTCCTCTTGATTGCATTTTTTTGATAGAAGATGTACGACCTTTCAAAGATATCCTGCTCTACATTTAGCATATTGGCTAATTTTTCTTTCATTGCCATTATCTGCCCCATATCCTCATTCTTCAAACAATTTCCAATTTCCCAATACATCTCTACCAGAATCTTCTCGGATCTCCGAGCAATCTTTCCTTCAGCTTTGTCCAGTATATACTTTATTTCTTCTAGCTTCTGGTGATTAATCATCCTCTGCTCTCCTTTGCATTGATAACAACTTTTCCTTGATACTTTCCAACTCTCGCATCTTTTGGCACACTCATTCTAAACAAAATTTCAGCTTCGTTGTTTGGCGCAAGATTCTTGTCCAGGAAAACATTTTCATTCAATGCATTCCATCCATTCTCATACACTTCAATGTACTCTTTCCCAATGCTCCCATTCTCAGAAACCAAATCTTCTCCATAAACTTCAAAGTCCACAATCACATTCCCCTTGTTCAGAACTCCTATATTTTTCTCAATAGCTTCTCCTCTCCCAATACTCTCGTCAAATGCACTCACATTTAATTCTGTTGCAATCATTCCAAGATATTCAAATTCAATGGTTCCATTCACAAAATCACAACAATCATTCGCAAGAATATTCCAATATTTCATTCCACTCTCTTCTAAATTACTTATTGCAATAGTTCCTTTGTACACAGCAATATTTTCGGTTTCATTCCTCAAAAAGCTCAGGTTCCCATAATTTTCTATCACAACATTTTGTACATCACTAAATCCATCACTATCCTCTACGAAAACTTCAATCTCAATTAATTTGTCTGCATTATACTCTGGCATCACTTGAAAACCTTCATCAATGGACTCATCAGTCATATTGACATTAATTATTTTTAAGATTCTATTCTCAACATTCAAATTTATTTCAACATAATTATTCCTCGCAGAAGAGAAACTTCCATTCCCTGGCGTAGGCAAAGCTTCAATCCATTCATCGACTGAAATTCTCTGCAATGATTTTCCACCAACTCCTCCAAGACTAGAATTATACGTTACAATATCATAATAAACCCCATTTGTCAAAACAATTGTATCCTCTGCTTTCAAGCTGATTGATAATTGCTGCCCTTGATATCCCTCATCCCAGATTCCATTATTGTTTCCAAAAAATTGCTCAAAACTTTCTATATCTGTATCTGGACCATCAATCAACTCTCTCGCAAAAATCATATACTCTTTTGAGTTTAAAGTTACATTGTTTATTGTTTTGTTCTTCAACTGCCAACCATTCAAATTAACACTTGAACTTCCATCATTGTAGATCTCAATGTATTCACCTTCACTATCTGCAATTCCTTCAGGGCTGTGCATGATCTCTGTAATATACACATTCGCACTTGCTTCTCCAATCAAAAGCAACACTAAAATTCCTAAAATCCATTTTTTCATTTTTCCTCCTGCTTTCGTTCAGCGCTTCGAGACGAATCCCATAGCTTTGCTGCGAAAGTCCTTCAGTTAATTTTATATTCTTGTAATGTTTTGTTTCGCTCGTGCTGGGATTCGAACCCAGAAGTCTTGTGGCAAGACAGAGGTTGTCTCACCCTGCCTCTAGGGTAGTAGAGGCTTTTTGAGACCTCCGCAATACCGGATTATGCGACACGAGCTTATTTCTCAATTACAAAAATTAGCTTAAAAAAGCTTTACCAAAAAAATCAGAAAATCTTTCAGAAATTCCGCAAATCTTTCGGAGACTTTAACTCTATTTGAAGTTTAAACAATCTTTTTATACTCGAGAATATTCCTTTTTTTATGCAAAAATATTTCCTAACACTTATTCTTTTGCTTATCATTAGCTCTTGCTCCGTTTCAGAAAAAGAAGTTTTTCCAGAAGTTCCATTTGAATTGAAAGTTGGACAAACTGCAGAAATTGAAGGCTATGAATTCACATTGCAAGAAGTTTCTTCTGATTCTCGTTGCCCCATTGATACAAAATGCATATGGGCTGGTGAAGCAACAGTTCATTTAGTTTCTTATGATGATGAAGGTAATGCAGGAGATGTTTATATTTCTACAAACAGTACTGATGCTTATGTTCCATTATTCCCTCAAACTTACATTGAGGACAGTTGTGTTAATGAAGTCTGTACTCACATTGATCCTCCTTATGAATTGGGTTATTTAATTTCTTTGAATTCTATTTCTCCAGAACCTGAAACTGGCAAAGAGATTCAACCCTTTGATTATAAAGCCAATTTTACTATCTGGTTAGCTATGTAATTCTCACAAATGGCTCAGAGATAATTTTATAAACAAAATAAAACTTCAAAATCAATATTGGGTTCGTAACTCAGCTTGGATAGAGTGCCAGCCTTCTAAGCTGGAAGTCGGGGGTTCAAATCCCCCCGAACCCGCTTCTGATTACTAAAAAACTTTATATATTCTGAATAAAATCTTAACTCTACTTAGCCGCAAGAGGTTGGCATTTAAGCAGGCGTAGCCAAGCGGTAAGGCAAGAGATCATGACTAAACATGACTTGAGGCTGCAACCCTCTCATGCGTAGGTTCAAATCCTGCCGCCTGCTTTCAACATTTTTTCTAGTTCTTTTCGGACATCAGCAAAAACTTCTTCAGGCGTTCTCATCCCATCAATTAACAAAACTCTCTGATCTTCTCGAGCCATTGTTCGATAACCTTCAGTAATTCTTTCAAATTTCTCTCTGTCTTGATTATCTAGAACATCATTTGGATCTCTACCAATGGCGTATGCTTTTCTATTTTCTTGCTCTTCAAAAGTTATGTCAAAATAAAAAGTTCTATCAATGTTCGCAATTGGAAATATCATTAGGTCATGCAAAGCAATAATCAGATCTAAGATCCTTTTTTCTCCTCTATATTTATCATAACCTTGATAGGCCATTGTCGAATGAAAATGCCTGTCTGACAAGACAATTTTCCCTTCAGATAATGCTGGTCTAATTCCTCTGATTGTATTGTTAACTCTCGAATCAACAAATCTTAATATTTCTGTTTCTGGTAGTGCAGGTTCAATGTTTCCATTTTCATCTAAAGGAATTTGCGGATAATCATTCATTCCTTTGAAAGCTTCATTTAATGCTCTTGCCGAGAGTGAAGGATTTTTCAACAACATTCTGTCTATCAAACCATGCGCACTTCCTCCAGGTTCTTGGTTCAAAAAATATGGAATATTCAAACTTCTTAAGTATTCTTCAGTCCTCCTAATCTGTTCTCCCTTGCCACAATAATCTATCCCTTCAAAAGTAATGAACATACTTTTTTTAAATTTCAATCTTTTATAATTAAATCTTAACAATGATATTTACTTTCAAAACATTATTTCAAACTTAATTCTGTTCTTCTTATATCAAATATTTCCCTTGTGCTTCTGATGCTATCAATCAGACTAAAACAAATACTACTTGTTCCAGGCATGATTTCATTTTGTTTTAATACTCCAATTCTTAATGGCCTGTTTTCAAGATAATGACTTAAAGCTCTATGATGCCCTCCATCTGGTGGCAATAATAAATAATCTCTCCCAATCATACCAACATACACTATTGGCAATTCTCTATTTTTTCTTAGAGCTTCAATAAAACCTTCAACATTTTTTCTATCAACTTTCTCAAACCCAAACAATCTGTCTCTGTCCCAATACAATATTCTTTCTTCCATAAAATTAAAAAAAATTATTTCTATATAAACTTAATCTTCTTCTCTGCCAAAGGAATATTGCTCTGCAGGTTGAAGTCTTGCTTTGTTCACTTTTGCATGAAATGCTTCATCATACCCAGATCTTAAACTTTCGATATGCCCGCAATGTTTCCCCTCAGTGCATAATCCTACACTGCATTTTGGCACAAAGAAATCTGCAAATCCAGGCAATGCTTCTTTTAATAATTTAATCTTCGCCCAAGTTGTTGCATACCTTTCTGGCTCACAAGTTTTGCATGCTCTTAATGGCAATTCTAATCCAATCAGGTTTGCAAGATCATATGTTTCAACTGTACTGACTCTGACATTTCTTGGCACTATAAACAATGCATCCCTTCTATCAGCTTCCTGTTTTATTTTTTCATAGAACATTAATTGTCTTGCAGAATGATAAATATAAGCATTCATTAATTCAGGTTTGTTTTTAACTCTATGATCAATAACAACAACTTCCTCAATTCTTTCTAAATCCGGCTTAGAGAACCTTTGGTTAAATGTGTGCACTCTATCTATAGATTCCCACATTTCTTTTATTCTTTTTGAGGCTCTGTCTGCTGCAGAATAGATTGATTCCACATCTTGATGCAATGTTGCATGTCTCTTTTGCTCCCCCCATACTCTCCACGATAATGAATCTGAAATCTGCACTCTAACTGCATCATTATAACTATCCACAAATTCCTGCATTGCCCTGGTATAATTCATTGCGGCGGCACATAATCTTGCAGGATCATTTTCCCTTAACGCAGTTTCTCTTAAATCTCTTAGATTCCCCAAACCTACTTCTAATCCCCTGCTATATTGTACTTTCAAGTCAATGATTTCCGGCCTCAGGCTTCCACAAAAATCTGCTGCAAACCTTTCATTTGAAGGATCAGTAAATACAGTATAATGTGCAGAAGTAATTCTTGGTACACACATTCTATTTCTATACAATGCTCCCACTCCTTCTCTATCAGTTAGAACCTCAAGCATATTTACAAATGAATATAACTCTCTTGGCAGAAGCTTCTCACTTCTTCTTGCATCTTTTTCAACCTCAGAAGCTATTGCAAACAATCCATCTATTGGCACCATCCAAATCATGTCTGCACTTCCATTGTATGGCAAGAATTTGTTTAGTGCTTCGACAGCATCACTCTTTCCTAATTCTGCTTTGAACCTATCAATCTCAAGTATTGCATCCTTTGTAATTTCTAAATACTCCCTTATTAAATTCTTATTCCCTCTAAGCCCTTCTGGAATTATAATATCATCAATTGATGCTTTTTTTCTTCTTCCACTTGTGATTATTGTTCCTGATGTACACAAACCAGTGAATGCTGAATCAATCATTTTTGATCCATTAATTACAAATTCCAATGTTGCCAATCTCAATGCATGCCCTCTTCCAATACTAGTTCCTATCTTTCTTTGGATTATTTCCTGTAAGCTTTCATTTCCATAAATATCTTTTAGAATCTCAGCTTCCAAATCTCTTAAATTTCTTGAGACTAACCCTTGTGCATAAGCTAAAACTTCATCTCCACTCAAGTAAGTTCTTCCAAAATGTTCTCTAAAATATTTCTTTAATTCTCTATTTCTTATTCCTACTCTTGGAACTGCTCCAATTGCTCTAACTTTAAGATCTTCGTCGGTTTTGTAAGTTTTTCCATCAATTCTGATTGTCATAACTAAAAATCTAAGAATTTCAATTAATAAATAATATTATAATCCATTATAATCTATTCAAGAACATTTATTAAACTACAAATATTCCTACTCATAATGAAGCCTGACAAATCTCCTCAAGGTTTTTATGATAAAGATATTATTCCTCTATTGAACATAATCAACAAAAAATTTGAAACTACTTCTTCTTGCTCAGGTAGGATTACATTAATGCAAGGTGTGAAGAAAGGCGAATCAAAATGGATTTACAAAACACATTCTAAAGCTTCCGCAAAGAAAATCTATGATTGCCTACAGAAAATTTCACCATTAAGATTCATATCTGAACCATTGATTATTCATATTAAATGTTTCACACATGAAAATGCCGACCAAGTCCTAAAAATGCTTCAGTCTAATGGCTTCAAGAAATCTTGTATAATCTCATTAAAGAATTTCGTCATAGAAGTTAATGATACTGGCAAGATGGAAACTCTATTAACCAAAGATTTGTCCTATGAATACATAAAACTTTTAGTCAATGAAGCAAATACACGATTGAAAAGGACTAAGACAAATATAAAAAAATTAGAAAAATTATTTTAACATCCTTCGGAAATATTCTACAGCTTCATCTTTGCTATAGCACGCATTTCCATTATCAATGCAGTAAATTCTCTCAGTTCCAGTTCCAGTTTTTAATGTCTTTTCTGTCAAATTAATTGTAATATCATATTTACTACATCCTAACAAGCTCATTAATCCCCCAACCAAAACCAAGTTTCTTCCTTTCATTTTTTCTCCTATAAAAATAATAAAAAAATTATTTCCTCCTGAACAATATTGCTAAGAACACAGCTGCTAGTAAGACTAAGACCAAGTCTACTACTATCCAGAATGTCCCGCTCATTTTGTCAAGGCTGAAATTTTCCCATGCACTTGTTTCTTTCTCACCAAAATCAATAGTTACAATCTCAGTAACTTGATTTCCTTCATTGTCTGTCACAATAACTTTCAAGTCATGTTTCCCACTAGTTTCTGCATCTAAGGTATAATACAAGTATGCATGTGCTTCGTCGCCAGCTTGTAGACTCTTCAAGTATTCAGTACCTGTAAGGCTTGCCCAACTGACTTCTTCGCTGGTAATGGTGATTTCAATATCTTCATTTCCATTGTTGACAATCTCAACTGGCAATGTTAATTCATAACCTTCGACTTTGTAATCTTCAAGTATATTTACTAAAAGATCTTCAGCAGTATTTCCCTCACATGCTTCGATTGCAATGTCTATCAATTCACTATCCATTACATTTCCCTTGTCATTATACAAAATAGCTTCAATGGAATAAGTTCCTGCTTCAAGACCTTTTGGCACTTCAAAATCAAAGTTCAAACTCTTTGTGTTTTGATCTCCTTCATAATCATCCAGATCAAAACTTTCTGAACTCTTTTGCACTTCAAGGTCTGCATCTCTCAATTCAACGTAAAGGTTTTCTATTTCGTCTGAACCTGCACTCTCAACCTGCATTGAAACTCTGTAAGTCTCACCACAAGTCAATCCTATTGCCGGGCTCACTGAAACTTTTGTAAGTATTGCATCCTCATCTTCTCTTTCTAAGTCGATGCTTATTGATTCATAATTACAATTTCTGTCTTCTTCGCCATCTTCATAAGCAACTGCATAAATTACATAATCATCATCCTCATCAAGATCTGCTGGCAACTCTAAATCAAAATAGAAGTTTGTTGTATCATCTTCATCAACTTGCCCTTCTTCTTTCATAACTTCAACCTTATCTGACTGATCTTTGTTGTACAAGATCAATTCAACAACAACATCCAGGTCATCACTTCCATCATTATCAACTTTGACTTGCACATTGATTGTTTCCCCTGGCGCAAAATCATCTCCAGAATCAGGATTATCAATTCTCACTTCTAAATCATTTCCTTTCACACCTTCTTCACAAAGTTCAGTCTCAATATTTACATTAATCTCAATACTATCGCTTACTGTACTTGAACCAGTTGCACTGATTGCCATGTCTCCAGAATATTCTCCAATTGATACTGAAGAATCTGGGTCTGCAGTTACAGTGATTTCCATACTATCTCCAGGTGCTAATGAACTGCTTGGGGATGTTGTTTTGATTGTGATCTCATCATCATCATCATCCAAAATTTTACCTGTATCACCATCATCGCTTGTGAAAGTCAAGTTCCAAGAACTCAATGTTGTACTTCCTGTGTTTGTGATTGTCAATTTTTTAGAGTCTGCTTCGCCATATGATTCGAATTCCAATGGATCTGGTGTAGCAGTAAATGCATTCTTAGAATTGACTGTTAATGTATAACTTGTGGTTGCAGTATTCGCCCCGCCATCAGTAGATGTAATTGTTCCAGTATATGCTCCAGCTTCTGTGCTTGGTATTGATACTGTGAATGTGACTGTTGCAGAATTTCCTGCTGTTACTGTTGTGCTTCCAATTGTTGGCGCACTTATAGTGTTCCCACTTGTGTCTGTTAAAACTGTACTTGTGCTTGATACTACCAAGTCTGTTGCACCAGAGTTTGTTAATACTAGACTAAAGCTAGCAGAACTTCCTGGATCTCCAGATTGGCTTGCCACGATTGCACTAAGGTCTCCAGCATATGCAATGCTCAAAACCAATGCAAACATTAACATTAAACTTACGATTAGTCTTTTCATTCTGATTCCTCCTCGAAATCTTATAAAAATCCCCCTTATTCTTATTTTTAAAGGTTATGGTCTAGATTTCTTGTTTTTGTCCTAACTTAGAGACAATTAAACTTTCAAACTAACAACCTTAGAAATACCATCTTGCATTGCCACTCCATAAATAGTATTTGCTTCAGAGATTATTGCATCATTGTGTGAGATGACAATATATTGCGCCCCTTTAGAGTATTTTCCAATTAGTTTTGATAATAACTCAGAGTTTTTCTTGTCCAATGCAGCATCCACTTCATCCATTAGATAGAACCATGATGGCTCAAACTCTTGTATAGCAAATATGAACGCTAATGCCGTCAAGGTTTTCTCTCCTCCTGACAAGCTTTTGATATCTAAATATTTGCTCCCAACAATCTTCACTCTTATATCAACACCACCTTCAAACACACTCTCTGGATTTTCAATCACTAATTCTGCTTCACCCTTTGTAGATAATGATGAAAATATTTCTTTGAAATTTCTTTCTAATAATTTGAATGTTCTCATGAAGGTTTCTTGCTTCTTGCTCTCTATTTCAAACATTAATTTCAATACATCTTCTTTCTCTAATTTCAATTTGTCAAACTTCTCTAGCAATGCTTTGTATTCTTCATCCACTTTTTCATAGATCTCTAATGCTCTCAAGTTTACATTCCCCAAATTCCTAAGCATATTTTCGAAGTTCTTGATCTCTGCATTCAGTTCTTCAAGCTCAATTCCTCTCCTTAATTGAACTTCCTTATAGATTTCAAACTCTTTCCTTAATCCTTCAACTTCTCCGCCGATTACCGCTTTCTTGATAGAAACTTCATTCCTAGAATTTTCAATGCCCCTTATCCTTTCTTCATCTCTGATTAAAACTGAATCTTTCTTTTGTATGAACTCTTCACACTTATTTCTCTTGTTAAACATTTCCTTGTATTCAGCATAGAATTCTTTCTGTGTCTTTTCTTTGATTTTCAAGATATCATTGTTTGCTTTAAGCTCATCACCCAAAATTTTCATTTCTTTTGAGAATGTTTCATTTTCTTTCTCAATTCCTTTCATAATGCTTACGATCTTTTCTTTTTCATTTGAATACATTTCAATTTGATTATTCATAGAATTTCTTTCTGAATCATTCTTTATTCTATTCTCTCTAAAGTTTTGTTTCTGCAGTTCAAATGCTTCTAACTCTTTGCTCATCTCAGAGCTTCCAGATTTTGTTAATGCCTCGATCTGTGCCTGCCTTTCAGCCTTCATTCTTTCAAATTCTTTCTCTATCTTCCCAAGGTTTTCATTGAATGCTTTTGATTTTGAATCTATTTCTTTTATTTGTATAACCAATTCTTTCTTCTTTGCTTCGATTTCTTTTGGATCTTCACTTCCAACGGCAACTTCGGCAGCTTTGATCTCTGCTTCGAGCACTACTTTTCTCTCTCGGCAATAAACCACTTCTTCATCAACTTCAACTTTCTTTTTCTCCAGCAATGCAACAAGATCAATTAATTTAGTCATTTCTTTTTCAGTTTTTTCCAATCCTTCAGAAACTTCTTTCTGCTGGAATCCTAATCCTGATTCTCTTCTGTAACCCCCAATCATCGCCCCAGAAACTTCTAGCAGATCTCCAGTCAAGCTCACCATCCTTGCTCTACCAATCCCAATCCTTCTTGCAGTATTAATATCCTCAACAATCAAAGTTCCGCCTAGAACATACTTGAACACGCTTGCAAACTTTGATTCATACTTCACCAAATCGATCGCTAATCCTTGCACACCTTGCTCTTTTGCAATCTTCTTTTCTTCTTCTGAAATAACTCTTTCTTGCAGTTTGTTCAATGGTAGGAATGTAACAACCCCTAACTTATTTTCTTTCAAATACTGAATGCATTTTGCTGCAATCAAATCTGTTGCCACAACAATGCTTTTCATTCTCTGTCCTGCAGCTACTTCCATTGCTAACGAATATTTGCTTGGAACCTGCCCTAAGTCAGATACTGTTCCATATACTCCATTTATGTTCTGTTCAATTATTTTTTTGATTGCAATGTCCCCTGCAGTAAATTCTTTGATCCCAATATTTTTAGTTCTTAATTTTGCGAACTCTTCTTGCGCATCCATTAGACTATTCCTTGTAGAACTTAATTGAGCAGAATATACACTACTATTGTTCAAAGCATCCGAGAGCTTCTTCAATACTACTTTGAATTCTTCTTTATTTCTTTTTAGCTTAGAAAACTTTTCTTCATCTTCTTTCTTCAACTCTTTGATCCTAGAAATCCTTTCATCCAAACTTTTGATTTCAAATTCTAATATATCCCTTTTTCTCAATTCATTTTGCTTATTTTCCTCGACTGCAAGAGCCTCTTTCTGCTTATCATCTATCTTCTTATCCAGGACTTCTATAACTTTAGAAATCTCTTCTTGGTTTGTTATTCCATGCTTCTTTTTGAACAATTCAATTTTCTTAACTAATTCTTCTTCTTTCTTTTTTAATTCCTCATTTTCTTTGGTTAATTTATCCTGTTCTTTTTTCAGTTCAATTATTTTTTTCTCGTATTCTTTGATATTCTCATCCAGCCCAACTTTTCTTTCCTTGAGCCTTTTTAATTCATTCTCACAAACATCTTTTCTTGATCCATCTTTGATAATTTTTGTTTTCAGATATTCTATATCCTTACTGATTTCTCTCTGTCTTGCATCACCTTTTTCATTAATTTCATGATTGATTGCCTCAATCTCTTTTTTCTTTGTTGCAATCTCTTCTTTTATGCTTGTTATTTCCGTTTGTAATTTTTGAATATCAGTCTCAAGATCCTTGAACTTGCTCTCTTGTTTCCCAAGTTCTTCTTCTTTGTTCTTCAACATCAAACTAATCCTTGTAGCTTTATTTCTCTCAATATTCTTTTCCAGTTCTTTGTATTCTAATGCTTGATCTCGGTCTTTTTTCAAATCCTTCAATGTTTTTTCTCTTTCAGTAAGAATTATTTCTGCTTCATTCAGTTTTTCTTGAACCCTGTTCAATTCATTCATTGTCTTTTCTTTCTTCTCTTCAAATATTGAAATCCCAGAAATTTCTTCAATAATTTCTCTTCTCTCAACAGGCTTCATTTCCATAAAATGCACAATATCCCCTTGTAAAACAATATTATGTCCATCAGGGTCGATTTTTGCTGCCGCAAGAATATCTACTACTTGCTGTCGGGTCATCACTTGATCATTCATTTTGTAAGTGCTGTTCCCAGATTGTTTGACTATCCTTGTAATTTTTACTTCTTTATTCTCTACAGGGAAAACTTTTTTTGCATTGTCAAAGGTAATCGAAACTTCGGCATCAGTTGCAGGCTTCCCATTCTTTCCCCCATTGTAAATAAGGTTTGCAGATTTTTCTGCTCTTAATTCTCTTGCAGAACTTTTTCCCAGAACAAAACATATTGCATCGACGACATTGCTGTTATGTGCATACAATCCTTCTGCGATAAAATTATGTGTTCCTTCAATAGTTAGATCATAAACATATTTTACTCCAGGAACTTTCTTGATAGAAACAATCTCATCCCAAAATATATCTGAATTAACTAATTTATTCATTTGCACAATTAAATATTTAGAAATTTCTAATTTATCAGCAATCCTTTTTCTAATATAATTATAATAAGCAACATGATTCTTTGCTCTTGGCTCAAATAATTCTTTTTTCCAACTTCTATTAATGGTATTTTGAGCTACTCTAATTTCATTTGCACATTCTACTGAAGAAATATTTATTGTTTGCATTGCTTCAGTTAAGTATTTAATTTCAAAAGGGGTATTTACATATAAACTATATAGTTCAAACCATCTGTTTACAAATAAATCTAGAATTTCATTCAATCCTTCTCTGCTTGGACAACATCTATCTCCAGCATAGGCTACAAGTTTAGGATATTCTTTTCTTAAACATTTTACTTTCAAACCTAAAGTTTTCACACATTCTTTTATGCTTTGATTAACTTCTCTAGGTAACAAATCAATATTTTCATTGGCTTGAACATTTTTAATTCCCTTTTCTAAAGCTTCTTTTTTGTGTTTGACTCTAATTGGAATCTTTTCATAGAACTTCTTGTAGTTCTCATTACCATAAACATATAATAAAAAATATTTTCTTCTAATTTTTTTTTCAGTATTAGTTGCATATTTCTCTTTTTCTTTCTTTATACTAATAATTCCAAATCTTAATAATAGCATTTGAATTTGATCTACTAAATATTCATTTTTGTTGCAAAATTCAATATGCATTCCTTTTTTATTGAAGTATCCATCAGTATCATATAATCCAGCTAGCAAATTTCCAACAGTTTCATCGTCTGCAAACATGAATTCTGCAGGAATATTTTTTTTAATTCCTTTTGTAGCGGTAGTATTAAACTTTTTTTGAAAGAATTCAAATATATTTTTTTGAGAAAATATGATCGCTACTGCTTTTCCTTTATTATAAATATAAAATTTATTTCTTCCAAATTGATTTTTTATAATATTTTGGTAATCCTCTATTAATTCAGTATCCATATTAGTAAAATCAATTTGCCCTTGAGAAACGCATCCATCTCCAATTATATACCCAAATAATCTTGCTAACTCCGGATTATGATAGTCAAAATCTCCTTTAATATTTCTTGGTGCTGCAATTCTGTCATTTTCTTTTAGTTCAGATATTAAACAACTTCTAACATGATGATCTTTATAACTTATAATCGGATGGCAACCAGTAGCAGTTAATTTTTTTCCTCCTCTTGTTTTTATTTCATATAATTCAGGTTCACCTTTTCTTTTAATATATTTAGAAATAAATCTTATTTCTTGCTTCATTGTGTTTTGATTGATTGTTATAATCTTTTCATTATCACCATTAACATAGATTCCATCATCTAATTTCTTTTTCTCCCAATTGTTTCTTAATTTATTTTCAACGAGGTCTTCAATTTTTTCAAATCCTTTGTCTATAACAAAAACTTTACTACTTCCTAAAATCGATTTTCCATGCCCATTCGCGCCCAATATACAATTAAAACCTGGTAATAAATCTATTTCTGTTTTCTTCGCAAATGATTTGAATCCCCTCGCTTCGAGCTTTGTAATTACAGTCAAAATATCACCTTTCTCCACTTCAAGCCCTGTGCCTATTTAAAGTTTTCTACAGCCCTTTATCGATGATAATTCCACTTCCTAATTAAATTATTTTTCAACCGAACATTTTTAAACCATTTCTTAGGAAATAAAGCCATGACTGAAATTTATTTTGTTAGGCATGCTGAAGTAAAAAAGAATGTTTTTTTTAGAATTCTTCAGGACTTGCAATCTCAATATCCCGAGATTCCTTTTCTAAACCTTGCTAATCAATTTAGAGAAGAAATAAATCCTCGTTTCAATGCTGAAACAGGTTCAGAGCTTCCTAAAGAAATTACCCTTAAAACAATTTCCCCTTTTAGTCATGAATTCTCTTTAAGAGGTTTAGAACAACCTTCAAAATTAGCAGAAAAATTATCCTATTTGAAATACAAAAATCCTTTTTTCTTAACTTCTCCTTCAACTCGAGCTGTTGAGACTGCAGAAAATTTTGTTCGTGGTCTTGGTTTAAATCCTAATCAATTTGAATTTGATGATGAATCATTTCTTAATGAATTAGGAGAGCACTCTATTACTAATCCTCAAATTGGCTCCCTCACTTGTAGGAACTTGCAAACTTACTTAGAAGACTTAGAGATTGATCCACGAAGACCAATAGTAATAGTTTCTCATCAGCATCGTTTGACAGCACTACATAAGCATCTTCATCCAGAAACCCCAGAAGATTTAAGGTATTCCAATTGTGGTTTGACAATCGCAGAATACAATCCCCATTTAAGAATTATTCATCCACATAGAACAATTGAAGAATTAAAATAAAAGATTAAATTCCGCAACCTCCAACTTTATCTCTACAACTTGGATTTGAACAAGTATAACAATTAGGTGCGGTTTGTGTCATCATACTCCCACAAGAAACACATACTAATCCTCTTTGATTGTTTCCGTTTCTGCCTCTGGTACTCTTTTTGACCGCAGCAAGAAGCCCTTCAGCTTCAACAAAGCCACCAGTTTCAGAATCTTGCATTACTGACTCAAAATCCCATTCATCAACTTCTCTTCGAGCATATGTTCTAAACGCACCATTTCTTGCTCCATGTAATTGTGATAAATCTAATCCTTCCTGATTATCAGCAACTTCGGTTTGGCCTAAATATTCTAAGCGTAATATCTTTGCAGCTAAGTCTAATGGAGAAACTGCAGTCTTAATAAATGAATGCCCAGTTACAAGTCCTTTTGGTTCAAAGTCTTGTTGATCCCATGCATCAAGAACATGTTCTAAATCTACTCCTCTCTTTAATGCTTTTGAAGCTAAGATACCAGCAGTTTGTAAGTGTGCACCCAATACTGAACCTGCTTTGTAGGATAAGAAAACAATTTGTCCAGGTCTTCCATCTGCATATTCACTAGTCATAATATGAATCGGTTTTCCTCCAATTGTTCCTTCCCATTCAAAGGCATTTCTCCTTGATGTCATTTCTTCTTTCTCTCCCCTTTTTAATGTTCTTAAATCCTTTTCTCCAAAACTTAGTGCTAATGCAGGTTTACTATTATTCCTAAAAACAGCCATAGCCTTGATGCCTAATTGATGTCCTAAAATAAAGCCCTCATAAATATCTTTTACGGTTGCACTTTCAGGGAGATTATTTGTTTTCGATATAGCTCCTGAAATAAAAGGCTGTGTTGCACCTAACATTCTAACATGCCCTTCAAATCGAATACTTCCAATACTATCCTTATTTCCCAAAGCAGTATCAAATATTGCATAATGTTCTGGTCTCATTCCAGGTGCTCCTCTTACTGTACCTCTTGGAATTCCTTTTGCTATTTCTTCAGTCAGATAATCAGAAATATCTTTGACTTGCTCTGGATTATAACCCAAAGTTCTTAATGCATTTGAAGTTTCTTTATTTACTAAATGAAGTACTCCTCCTCCGGCCAGATTTTTTATTATGGAATGAGAAATAACTGGTTCAACTCCAGTAGAATCACAACCCATTAAAGAAGAGATTGTTCCTGTTGGTGCTAATACTGTTGTTAGTGCATTTCTAAAACCATATTTTTCACCATTTTCAATTGCCATTTTCCAAGCTTCTTCAGCAGCAGTTTTTATTTCAGTTGGAACTAATTCCCATCGAACTTTGCTTAGATTTTCTCTGTGAGTTTCAAGAACTTTTCTCATTGGAACCTTATTTAATTCATAATGGATAAATGGTTCTAAACCCTGAGACATTTCTGCAGAAGTTTGATATGCAACTCCTGTCATAAGTGCAGTAATACCTGCTGCAAAGGCCCTTCCTTCTTCAGAATCATATGGTAATCCTTTTCTCATCAATAAAGTTCCAAGGTTTGCATATCCTAATCCTATTGTTCTAAATTCAGGACTAATTGTTGCAATATCTTTAACTGGATATCCTGCAGCATCATTGGCAATATCTTGTGCAATAGCAATAATTCTTGCGGCTCTCGTGAATCCTTCAACATCAAAATTTCCATCTTCATCACTAAATGCCAGTAGATTTAATGAAGCTAAATTACATGAAGTATCATCTATAAAAACATATTCTGAGCAAGGATTTGTTGAGTTAATTCTTCCAGAGTTTTTACAAGTATGCATTCTTTGTATTTCACCTTCATATTGTACACCTGGATCTCCAATTCTCCAGCTGCCATAAGCAATTTCTTGAAGCATTCTTTTGGCTTTATTTCTTCCAACAACTTTTCCATCAACAACTCTTCTTTGTTCTACTTCGCCATTTTTTTCAAGGGCATCAAAGAAATCTTCATCTAATTGAACTGTTAAGTTTGTATTTTGGAATGCCACTGTATTATAAGCTTCACCATCCATTCCTCCTGACCAACCATTTTGCATCAATACTAATGCTTTATGATCTTCATCAATTTTTGTTCTAATAAATGCCATTACATCAGGATGACTCTGTCTAATCTCTGTCATTCTAGCAGCTCTTCTTGCTTTTCCTCCTGATTTTATTGTTCCAGCATTCAAATCATAAGCCTTCAAAAATGATAATGAACCTGAAGCACTTCCTCCACCAGAGAGGGGTTCATCTTGTCCACGAAGAGCTCCAATATTTAATCCTATTCCCGAACCATTTGAAAAAATAGCCCCTTCATCTTTGAAATGATCCAATATGCTTTCTAAATCATCTCTAGGTCCTTTGATAAAACAAGCATGCAATTGTGGTCTTACAAACTCCCTATCTTGAACTTCAACTTCTCCAGTATTAGGATTTCTCCAATAAACTGTTTTATGACTTCCAGAAATACCATATTCACTTGAAATTCCAGCATTAATCTGCACTGGAGTATTGAAAGCAAACCTTCGATTTATTTGCAACCAAGCAAGTTCACTTCTAAAAGCTTCCCTATCTTCTTCAGTTTTGAAATATCCTAATTCCCATCCTTGTTCAGTAAAAAAGTTTGTTACTCGTGAGACTAAATGTTTTAAAGAACTTTCATGATCATTGCCTATTTTTGCTCTCAATTTTTCTTTTTGTTCTGGAGAATTTGGTTTGTAAAAATATAATCTTCCTACAACACTGGCATTATTATTATCCCATGTTGCTGGAAATTCAGCATCATCCATTTCAAAATTAATTTCACCTTTCTGATTTCGTCTTTCAATGCGCATTCTTCTATATGGACCAACACTTTCAAAAGGATCAATACCCACCGCAGAAAAATATCTTTGAATACTTAATCCTTTTTTTTCTGAACTTTTATGGAATACCCTACCAAGATCTATTCTATCCACCCATTTTATCCCCTTAAAATCATATACATGAATTTCTCCAGACTGGACTGCTAAAGCTAAATTATTTCCTATTAAATGTGATTCTCTTTGAACTAAAGTTAAAGCTTCATCATATGGAATCAGTCTTTCTTTGTCATAAGATCTTAAAATTTGTGGAGAATATTTTTCTCTCCTAATTAAACTACAATTTGTCATTTTCTATATTCCTCCCTTTCTCTTCAGCACTTTTTCAATTTCACCTTTAAATTCATCAAGATCTTCAAAATTTTTGTAGATTGATGCAAACCTTATATACGCAATTTTATCCTCTTTTTTCAAAGCATTCATGACTTCTTCTCCGATCTTTTGTGAAGGCACTTCATTGCTCTCATAAGCTTTCAATTTATTTTCGATTTCATCAGCAATATATTCAATCCTTTCATCAGAAATTCTTTTGCTCCCTGCAATAACAATCCCTCTTTTCATCTTTTCTCTATTGAAAGGTTCTTTTCTCCCATCTTTTTTTATCACAAGAATATTTATGTTTTCAACTTTCTCATAAGTTGTGAATCTTTTCCCACACTTTTCGCATTCTCTTCTTCTTCTAGTTTGGTCTTCAGAGTCTCTAGAATCCACAACTTTTGTTTCAGAATCCTTACAAAATGGGCATTTAATCTTGTTCACCTCTTCTACTAGATATTGTGTTTCATTACTTTAATTGAAACTAGATGTTGTATCTACCTTGAATATATAAATATTTATCTCCTTTGCAACAACTTTATTTCTAAATCTTAATTAAACAATAACTATAAGCTTTAATTCAAACAGGATCGACGCTGTCATTTAATCTGAGCAAATATTAAAGATTTATGGTTTTCAATAAATTTCTTCATTCTATTTAAGTTTTCAAGATACTCATTCAATGCTTCCAAACACTTTGTTAAATGTAATCTTCGCTCTTTTGTCATTATTAAAGGAGTTGAATCATTATATGTAGTCAAATAATTCCCTTGACTTTTTATTAATGAGTAAACAATTCCTTGTCCATAAATTTCTCCTTGCGGCTCAAGAAACAAGATGAACTCTCTTCTAAACTGTTCTATGTTTCTTTCAAATTGGTTATATGCATTAAATGTTTTTAAAAAATTTCTTAATGTCAAAAGTAAATTTTGTTTAGTCAAATTCTTTTTATTTTCTAAGGTGATTTTTTTAAATCTTTTACTTAAATAAAAAAGTGGTCCATCAAAAGAATCATAAGAAATATTCCATATTTTAATCAATGGCCCTGATCTAACACTAGAATCATCAATTGTATACCCAAAATCTTGATTATCAACAAAAGCTGCGAGAAAATGAAATAATTCTTTTTTATCTAACACCTGACCTTCGTTTTTTCTGGTCAAAAATTTTTGAACTTCTAAACTCGAAAAAGTTACTTTTTGAATTTCTTCATTAATTAAATCAACAAAATCTAAAAAGAGTCCTTCTAAAAATTCTAAATCTGGAACTTCATCATAATCAAATTGAATCTTTTGTAAAATCTTCCTTGTTATCCCCTTTTTCATATAACCCTTTAAACAAATTAACTATAAAAGCTTTTCTAAGCCTTAATTCAAATCAAATCGACTATAAATTTTTCACAATAAAATATTTTAATTTTAGAACTTCAAGAAAGAAAACAAAATGATTTAGCCGAGAAAATTCATAGAAAAACTGAATATTCTGTATTCTTCATAGTTCCATTTGTTAATTTGCTATTATTCCTATTATTCATTTAGAATCCTAGCTCTAGGTTTGGAACATAATTTTCAATTCTTGGTTCCAATTCAAAATATTCCCTTATTTTATTTACTGGCTCGGAGAAATACAAAAGATTTTCATCACCTTCAGTTAATCGTTTGAATATTAAGTCTCTAAAAATCTTATCATAAAAATATCTATGATCCTTTCTTAATTTTCTTTCTCTATATTTCAATCCTTTTAATCTTCCTCTTTTTTTCACATGAACATAATCCTGATAAACTTCAATTCGCTGAATATAATTCTCATCTTTTCCCAGAGAAATTCTTTCTAAGGCGGATATTGACAAACATCTCTCAATTCTTCCATATTTTTTAATAAATTCCCTATACCATTCTGGGTTCTGGTTCTCGACAACTCTAATCATATGCCCTGAAAACATCGGCCTTGGTGCAGGTGCAAGCACAACAACTAATCCCTCAAACTTTAATCTTTCTTTTAGGAATCTTGCTTCATATCTGAAGTATTGATGAACTTCTTCGGATAAATAATTCCTTAATGCAATGTTCGGATTCCATTCCATATCTTTGTCTTTAAATTAAATCTTCTTAAACAAAACTTTACTCTAAAATATATTTCAAAAATCCTTCAATGTATTCTGTTCGAGTTTCTTGTATGTTGCCCAGCTTCTTCTAAAAATTTCAGGATATTTCTTCGCATTTCTCTTCAGAAATTCTTGAGTGGTAGGATCAGATGTATACCCCGAACCAATCTTTCCATACTTTTTCTGCAACTGTTCAATAATCCTGTCTCGAGTGACTTTTGCAATTATAGACGCTGCCGCAACTGGAATATTTTTTTCCGCATTATGCTCTAGGGTTAAATTAATTTTATTTTTCAAAAATTGCTCTAAAAATTCTTTGTAAGCTTTGATATTATTGCTCGGACAATCAACTATTGCTTTATCAAACTTTAATGCATTCAAAATCATTGCCGTTTTAATCGCTTCTAATTGATTCAAGTTTGTGGTCTCAGAATTGACAGCTTCATCAATTTCTTTTGGTTCAACAATCAACACAATATAATCTTTGACTATTTTTTTAATCGGCTCAAAAAGTTCTTCTCTTTTTCTTGGTGTCAAAAGTTTAGAATCTTTGACTCCTATTTCTTTAAGTCTAGAGAAATCACTATCATCAACAACTGCCCCACACATTACTAATGGCCCAATGAGCGGCCCTCGTCCAGCTTCATCAATACCTACGATTAAAACCATAAAGAATAAAATAACTTATTCTCTATTTAATTCTTTTGTAAGCCTCTATTTCTTACATAATTGACTAATCCTTGAACAACTTCTTCAATCTCAAGAGTTCTATTCCTAAATAATAATTCCATCTCACTATCATTTACATCCATAGATTCTATCATTAATTCGTGCTTTTTTATTCTTTTGAATTTAACATATTGATCACAAGAAGTTCCAAATCCTAAAGATTCTGTATATGCTAATCTTCCAATTCTAAGATCCGGAGATATCCTTTCAGGTATCTTAATATGGATTCCTAAATAAATTTCTTCTTCATCACTAAGCTTATATACTGAGGAGTAAATTAACTCCTGTTTATCTAATTCTTCAAGTGTAAAGTCTGGAAATATAATTCCTAATTTTTCAAGTTCTTGCTGAACACATTGTAATAATGATTTTACCATAATTTTCTACTATAACCATTTATTAATTAATATTTATGCCCCCTTAAGGGGTTACAATTAGATAATTTTAAATAGACGAAATACATTCCAAACTCAATGAAAAGGTATCTTGAAGGGATTGGATTTAGCGAGGGCGAAGAAAAAGTTTATCTTTCTTTATTGAAATTAGGAAGTTCTTCAACTGGCAATATTGCAAAGTTCTCAAATGTTTCACGATCTAAAATTTATGAAATTCTAGAAAAGCTTTCTAAGAAAGGAATTGTATCCCATTTTAAAAGAAATAATGTTTCTTATTTTAGAGCTGCTGAGCCTGGTAGGATAATTGAATACCTCGATGAAAAAGGAGCTAGATTAAACAAAGAAAAAGAGGCTTTTAAAGAAAATTTACCCTTTTTTGAAAATCTTATTGGAAAAAAAGATCTTATGAGAGAAGCTGAAGTTTTTGAAGGTGTTGAGGGAATAAAAACTGTTAGAGAAATTGCCCTAAAAACTATGAGCCCTGGAGAAATTATGTATTATTTTGGAAATCCTGCGTCTGGTCATCAAAATGTTTTAGGTTATTGGGATGATTGGAACAAAAGGAGGATTGCAAAAAAGATTAATGCATGGATAATCTACAACCAAGATGCAAAAGAATTTGGAAAACGAAGGAAAAAATTAAATTATACAAAAGTTAAATTTTTAAGCAATCCTGGAAAATCTGAAGCCTGGATTGAAATATATCGTGATACTGTTGTAATTGCGTTGAAAAAAGAAACACCTATGTCCATTGTTATTAATAATAAGTTAGTTGCAGAGAGTTTTAGAACTTTTTTTCAAATTATTTGGAATGCTGGTTTGGATTAATAAAGTTTTCAACTAGACTTCATTTTTTCCTTAAACCTTTCTTATTTTATTCTTCTCTCACACCCTTCCGAATAAACTTCTTCTTGAACTCTAATCTTTTCTTAACAAAATCTTTTTCATAATTTCTTAAGCCTAAAATCTTAAACAAAGCCTCAACATCTTTGAAATTTCTCAATTCATTTTTATTCTTTGCAAAAGTTCCAATAACAATCTTGACTTTATACTTCTGACAAAGCTCAATATTTTGTATAATCCTTCCAAATAATTCAGCTCTATCCTTAGTATTCAAAATCAAACTCAATGAGAATCCAATAGCAATATCATTTTCTTTCGCTAATTGACATAAAACTTCATTCAACCCAGAATCTTTCTGATAAATTTTATCTCTCCTAAAACCTTGATGTGGATCTAATAGTATATCAACATTTTTAGATTCTAAAACTTTCCTATTCCATTCATCATCACCACCCTCAATAATAACTAATTTCTCCCGGATAAACATATTTGGAACTCTCTTAGAAATTTCAACTTTATTCTCATTTCCTTCACAACAAATAATATCCATAGCATTAATTAATCCAAAATTCTATTTAAATCTACTGCTCTATTCCCGGTGCTATATCTATTTCATATTTGTCCAGTATTTTCAACCTTGCTGCAGCACCATCAAGTCTTGCAATCTCGCTGATTAATCCAATTCCTGCTCTGTGGTATAATACACAAAACAAAGGATTGTGAAATATTTGAATATCTTCCTTTTCAATGACTTCATTTTGGGCTTCAGCAACTGCCCTTCCACAGCATCTTAGGATTAATTCCCTAGTAACTCTCTCTTCTAAAATTTCTATGGGTAAGTCTTCATCTTTAACATTCGCCCTTAGTGCTATTCGAAATTTTCTTCGATTTGCTTCGGCTTTAAGATAGAATGATGGATTTACTTGCATATGTAATATATCTCCTACAAATCTCCCCGCATATAAGAACTTTGTCGGAATTTTAATAACTTCATCAAATACTTGAAGCTCTCCATTCATAACAAACATTCTTTGATATTCCTCTGTTACAACTTCAGGATCTGCTATAAATTCCAATCTGCTATGATACCCAAACGACTCTTTAAGATATTCAAATGCATAGTCTAATCTTCTTTCAACTTCAATCATAAAAATTAGAAAAAATAAGTCCTATTTAATAGTATTGTTCATCCCCAAATATCTCATCAGTGGATTTATTCAACAATTCTTCGGCAGAGTTCCTCATCAAACCCTTATATTCCTCTGGCTTGTAAACTTTCCCGCCTTTTTTCTTATCCTCTTTTTTTTCTTCCTTGTGATCTTCCTTATGTTCTTTCTCTTCTAACTTTTCATTCCTTTTGTCAATTATTATTGGCTCTTTTTTTGGTTTGACTTCTATTTTCTCTTCCTTAACTTCTTTCTTCTCGTCTTTCTCTTGGAAGTATTGTTTCACAAAATCTTCTGTGACTTTTCGCCTTCCAGAATCTACAGAACTCTTGCATAGATCTTCACAAGTCTTCAATAGTATTCTGATATTATCTCCTGTTTTTTGGTAAACTTTTCGAATGATTGAATCTGATAAAACTGGCACATCCCCAATTCTTTTTCTAATGATCAGAACAGCCAAGTCTTCATTTAGCTTTCCCATCTCTGCAACTTCAAGCTGACTCTTCAATCCTCCTATGATCGAATCTTTTTTGATTCCATTGCCCATAAGCACAACTGACTGAATGTATCCTTCTTGATAATATGGATAAATTCTTTCATAGTCCTTTGCATCCAGTTCTTGCGCTTCATCCAAAAGCAAAATCATGTCCTTTGGTTTCAGATCAAACCATTTTCCTATGAATCCATATCTTCCATTTAATAATTCTTTGACATCTAACCTTCCATCTATTCTGTTGCAACTATAATATATTACTTGCTTCTTCCCCCCAAAATCATTTAACAATCTTTTTAGTATTGTACTTTTTCCATTTCCATAATCTCCATCAACAAGAACAACTTTCTTATTCAAGATTCCATAAGAAATTTCATCCACAACTTTCTCATACCCAATTGCTTGGTCATGAAACGCTGCTGGCTTGATGCTGAATGGATTATTGAAAAATCCTAACTCTTTGTACCAAATTTTATTCATTTTCCACCTCTTTCAAACAATTTCCTCACATCTTCTTCATTAATATTCCTGTTCTCAACATACACCTTACACACTTTTTCAGTATTCTCCAAGAACTTCTTCATGTTTTTGTTTGAATTCTTGTATGATTCTTTGATTATTCTGTCACTTAACAAATTCTCTCCAAGCTTATCTCTAACTACTTGCACTGCTTCAAACTCTGTCAAAGGTTTTACTTTAGCAACTTTCCTAATCCTTTGTGCAATACTCTCATTCAGCTTTAGCTTGTCAGCTTCTTTGGTTGTAATGATCACAGCCTTTAGATGATTGCTGTCATAGAAATACTTGATTCTCTCCATATTCCTATTACTCAAATACTCCACATTATCCAACAATAAAATCATATTCTTTGGAGATTTCTTGAACAACCATCCAAGCAATCCATTTTTATTAATGATCACTTTTTCAACATTCAATTCTTTCTCAAGATCTTTGCAATCAATGAACGCAATTTCTCCTTTTCCTCCAAACTTTCTTATTACTTCTTTCAAGACTTTTGTCTTTCCTGAACCTTCTTCGCCCTCAATCACAAGGATGTTCCCAGATTCAATAATATAGAAAGCCTCATTCAAAAGTTCTTCATTGCCATGATATTTTGTTTCTATGTATAAAGGATTTTCATCAAAGTCCAGTTCTTCAAACCATTCCATCTTATTCTAACTCCCTTGCTCTTTTTCTGTATTCCACAGCTTTTGCATAATATTTTTCGGAATTATCAAAGTTTCCAGATTCATATGCCTTCTCACCTTTTTTATGCAACCTGCATGCTTTTTTGTAATATTTAGCTGCATTGTCTTGGAATAAATACATTCCTGCCAGAATAATTATCACCAATCCTAACACAACCAAAATCAGAATTTTCCACCATTCCATTTAGCAATCACTCCAACAATTCGTTTATTTCTTTCGGTTTATAAGTATTTTTATTGTTTACTACTTATTTTAAGTATCCTTGTGTTCTGAGTTGGTGGTTACATTATTCTATTCTCTAAAATATATTTTAAAGCCCAAATCTCTTCAAGCGAGGCTTCACCATCACCTGCATGAATAATAATGGATCCTGCACTCTCCCATACATTTCTCCATTTCGGATTGCACTATTAATCATGAGTAAATTATTCTTTGTTGCCCAAGTTTTATTGAAATCTTCTATACTCACTAAAGTGCCAGCCAATCCTAATTGCCTTTTTGTCAATTCTATATCTGGTCGAGCATGTGTATCTGTGGAATAAATCAATCTTAGTCCCTCTTTCCTTGCAGTCTCTATTACTTGAACATTTGTTGGCGTCATCCATAATGCATTCACACTATTCAGTCCTTCAAGCTTTGCATGATAATTTCTTGCAAGTTTCACAACTTCTTCTCTTTCTCTTCTGTTTGCATAAACATATCTAACTCCTCTTGCTGGGATTGTGAATGGATGCGCTATTGCCTTTGGTGTAGGCTTTGCTTGTTTTAATATTTCCGCTGCATGATCAAACTTTACTCTCCTTCCATAGATCAAAAGATGAATCTCATGCCTATCATGCAAAAATCCCCCTTCGCTTCCATGTATATATGTTTCAATCTCTGTTCCTTGATACAAAATTAATCTTTGATCCTTTCTTTTGAGCTTTGTAGTTCCATTGTCTAAAGTAATTATTTCTAAATCATTTGTTCCCTGCAACTTTCCAACAAAATTTCTATAACTATGCACATGCCCTGGCTTTCCAGATTCTATTTGATAATCACAAATTGCTTGTATCCCAATATTTTTATCAAACAATATCTGCACTATTTCATTTGGATCTAGGCTTATGTGAAAATGTGCATGCGGATCTACTAATACTTTGTTTTCAGGAATATTCCCTGTTCCAAAAATAATTTTTTTCAATAATTCATAATCCATTCTAACAACTTTTTTTCTGGGGTTTAATTAAGATTTCGCTGCTTTACTTGTAGATATTATCATGATGATCAAAGTCATCAAAATAAATACAACTTTCTTCTTTGTTCAATTAAAAAACTAAGACAAAATGCCCAATATGCACTCTTCTAAATTCTTTCATATCACTTCTCAGATTTTTGTAATGTTCTATCTTGAAACAATTAATGATCTCTTCAATTTTTTTCATCAGCTTCTCAAGGGTTAATTTATCCTTTTTCTCTAATTTCTCAATTATTCTTTCCATATTTTTGCTAAATCTATAGCAATATCCCATTATTACCTCTTTTCTATTTTTCTTCTTAGTTCATCAATCGAATTAAAAATTTCTCCATAACCTTCTTTTTTTATCTTCCCTAATTTTTTCAAATATTCCGGTCTTAATTCAGGTTCTAAGATTTTTAATTCATATTCTTTGGCCATAAGATCAATAGCTTCACTTTTATCTTTCAATCCAAATTTCGCCTTCAGGATATTCAGAATCCTGTTTGTGTTGTCTTCTATGTTGATTATTGCTTGCACCATTCATACCACCTTAATACCATATTAATACAGCATTAATATTTAAACTTTTACTTCTTTCATTTTTTCAAGCATCGGTTTGCTCAGGAATTCTTCTTTCTTGATCTCTTCGACCATATAGAATACCTGCTCTTTTTCTACTGGATACATTTCAGAAATTTTCAGCAAATGCTCTTCCATCTCCTTCATATTCTTGAAGATAAATTCAACCATGAAATCAAACCCATTATTCACTTTGTATAGCTCATTTACATTCCTGCAACAGTTCAACAAATCTTTCAGCTTGTTTGTCTCTCCTCTCTTTGCTTTGTACAATACCCTCGCTCGTGCTTCGTAACCCATCACAGAAAAGTCTATTAATGTAGTATGTTTTTTGATTAGTCCATGATTGTATTCCCTTAGCCTTTCAAACAATGTCGATATTGGTATGCTCGTAAACTTGCTCATCTCTGTAAGGCTTATTCTCGAATTTTCTCGCAATAATGAAACAATGATTTTTTCTTTTGCATTCATGTTTTCACCTCAAGAACTAATATCCTTTACTCTCATAAAGCTTTAATCCCAATAATCTATATAATCTACATAATTCTTAAAAACATTAATTGAATCCCAAATAATTGAAATACGACCTTTTTACGCCAAATCGTGGCTGACCAAAAGGTTTAAATACTAATTTAATCACTAAAAAGTAACAAAAAGGAGTAAAAAATGGCAGAACCAGAAAAACCAAAAGAACCAGATTACAAAAAATATGAATCTATTACAAGTATTTTAGGAAAGGATGCTCAAGAACATCTTTTAGGCCTTGAAGATGCAGTTACAAGAGCTTGGGTAGATCATACTAAAGGAACTCCTACTGATAAAAATCAAGGCGAAGGATTAGCAGATAAAATTTATAATGCTGCTGATGATTATATTAGAAAACAATTTTATGGTGATACAAAACCTCAAAACGAAAGAGCTGCAAGATTATTGAATGAAAATATTCAGGAGTTAATTGGTTATACCGCAGATGGACTTTCAAAAATGTTTGATGATAAAAAGGTAGTTCACATAGCTGAAATGTCACAACTAGTTAAATTGACTCAAGAAAAACTTCAAGAGGAATTAAAAAAAGATTATGGTAGAGCTTTAAATCAATTGAAGGAAGCGGACTTTGAACCTTTCAGAGACTATGTCTTGAAACTTGCTAGTGAAGTCGGTCTAAGTTCAGTAACTAAAGATAGTATGGCTAGATTATCTGAAGTGATTAAAGTATATGATGAAGAAGTCAGACCAGAATATCAAGAATACTTAGCAAGAATGGAAAGGAGAAAAGCAAAAGAAAAAGCTAAAGAGAAGAAAAAATCTCCTTAATTTTTTACTTTTTTCTAATATATTTGTCCATTTCTTTCATGAACTTTTCAGCTTTGGCCTTGTAAATATCATATTCTTTTCCTGTAAGTTCTCTACGATTTCCAATTGTTATATCCTTAAACAATTTGTACATTTCATCCATTATCTTCACGGATTCTTTTGATACTTTCTTTTCTTTAACTAAAGTCGCTTTCATCACATCCACAACATGCTCTGGACTTGGTGGCACTTCGCCGTGATGCATTAAAGCTGCATGCGCAGAATTTATTACACACCAATACAAATCAACACCTGCACCCATTAGCTTTCCTTTGGCCTGTGATAAACTTGCTGGTGCCATTGCAAAATATGTTGAGATAGATTCTGGTGTTGGTCTTATCCGACCCTGGTCTAATAACATCTGCAAAGGATCAAAGAATCCAGTATCAACTAATGCAACTCCATATCTTAAAATATTAGTAGCAATTGGATCACCTGCTCTTACATACTCCCAGAAGCTAGTAAACTTCATCGACTGCACATGCAATTTTTTTGGATTTGTGTTTGCGATTATTTTCTGTAAGATCACTCGATAAGTCTGCACAATTTCTTCATTGAACTGTATCCTCACATCATCCAACACGATCAATAGATCAACATCATCAACTTTCCTTTCCCCTTTTGCTGTGCTACCAAATAATACTATTGCTCGAATAAATTCTCCAAATTCATCATAAACCTTTTTTGAGAAAATCTTTGCTAACTCAAAGTCCTCCTGCGCATAATTTACTTTGTTTCTTGCTTCATTTTGTTTGATTTCGAATTTCATTTTTCCTCCTTTTTTACTCGATTGGTGCTTCGGAATAGCTCCATAGTGCCCAATCTTTTCCCATTGAACTACCATAATTCCCAACAATGTTTGCTGGACTGCTCATCCTTCCAAAGTATCCACTATTTTCTATATCATTCCACTTTTGCGTGGCCATGCCTTCAACTCGATAGATTGGTGAACTTGCAAGTTTTGCCCATGCTCCAAGCATTGATTCCGATCTTTGCTCAACTGGTTGCGAACCCCATTCAACAATTACTTTCCCTTCATAGTTTGGATCTTTCTTGATTATCTCCATGAATTTTTCCATTGGTGCGTTTCCCATTCCTGGTGCAAGATGCTCATCATAATATCCAAAATTATCCGAAAGATGTATATGCCCCAAAACTTTTGCATCTGATAATTCTTTGATTTTATCCAATAACCATTTATCAAACTTTTTTTTCCTTTCTTCAGGTGTAAGGTTTGGGTTTTCTGCATCAAAATATTTGGCCCAAGTGTTTGCATGCCCAATATCAAATGTTGCTTTGATATGTTCCTTTGCAACTTTCTTTGCTTCTTCTTTATCTTTAACCAAATGCCTCGCTAAAAGTAATTCCTCCATTTTTTCTCTGGATTTCTGTACAATATTTTTCAATTCATCAGGATGACTTCCATAACCCCATTCTGCCATCATATTCTCAGGTGCAATAAACATAGGTTTGTCAATTTTTTTTTGTTTCTCAATTTGGAAAGCATAAATTGCCGCATCCGCAAGAGTTTCGGCAGATTTTTTCACTCCATAATTTTCAATAAGATCTACTTTGTTATACATTTTATAAATCTCTTTCCTTTGTCTATCAAAACCAATATATCCTTCCATTAAATATGATGCTTCCCCTTTAATATGTTGAGCTTCTTTTTTCAAGATTTCAGAAGGTTTAATGTTTTCATCATGATATTTTGCAACCATTTTTTTCCCATGCTCTCCATACTCTTTTATTATCATTTCCATGATTCTTTCCTTTGAACAACTTTTTTCTAATTCTTTGAATGCTTCAAAATCTTGTTCCATCTTTGCATATAACTTTTGATAATCTTTTGCTTGTTCTAAATATTGCATTGCTCTTGGTGATTCTGATTGAACCTTCTGTAAATGCTGCTGAAACAAGAATTCTTTTTCTGGATTTTTTTCTTTTTCTTTTGGGTGATATTCATTCCATTTTTTTATGTTTTCTGCAAATTTTTCATATGGAATATCATCCCATTCCGGATTCCCTTCTTTATCGACTATTAAAACTCTATCAGCATAATTATCTTCTTTCTCGATTATTTTTCCATTAGAATCCAGAAAATTTTCTTTATCATCTTTTTTCCATTTAGGCATATGCAATGTATCATTCTTTTTGAATCCAAACACTTTCCCATTTTCTGTATCAACAAGATGCACAACTTCTTCTTTTCCTGTTCCCATTACAAAATTCTTATCTTTGACTTCTCTCTGAAACTCATTAGTATGCACAACAATAGCCCCTCCACGAGCAGTGTCCGCAGCAAAGTCAACAGTTCTTTTCAATTCATTCAAATTCTCAGCTCTTGCTCTTTCAGAAAATCCCTGCCCTTGTTCAGTCATTCCAGCAATCCCAGAAATTCCTAGCGTTGCATGCGTACTCAAAGTCACTCCATTAATCTTTGCTAATTGTCTGACTTCTTCTCTCTTCAATTTGTCAAACATTTCTGGCGTGGTCTGCATCTGTCCAAGGCTTCCTTTGCCTTTTCCAGTAAATCCCAGTTCAACATGCTTTGCACCAACACTAATTTCACTTTTCAGTGCATCAATAATATCCCCCATTTTTGCGCTTGTACCAAACTCACTAATAGAAGCACCCTTAGGTTTATCCAAAGTATGAAAGTAACTTGTGTTGAATTCAACCATTCTAAAATATACGACTAAAAACTTTAAATAACTTTGCCTTTGGAATTAAGGAGTAATCAATCCGTGCACTTTCTTGAATATATCATAAATAAGCCATGCTTTTGCACTCGCATCTTTTTTCATATCTTCATACTCATCTGATTGATTTAACATTTCATCTTTTGCTTTTTTTGTTTCAGAATCTAGGAATGGGAATAAAATTTTATAAGTTCCAGTTAATGAAGTGAAAGGCTCGAATAAATTAATTTTCTTTGTTTCCTTTTTCTTTTCTTCCTTCTTCTCCTCTTTTTTCTTTCCATCACTTTCAGCTTCTTCTAAATACTTTTCAACATCTTTGCCTAAGCTATCTAGAATTTCTTGTACATCAATAGAAAAATCAATTTCTTGTCCAGAAACATTCTTCAAAATATCTTTGTCGCATTGTTCTTTATAATAATCAATATCATAATTTGTTACAACATATGGCTCTATTTCAATCTTCACTTCTCCAGAATGCTGCACTTGTTTCTGTCCGCTTTGTGTATAAGTTAATTCAGGTCTTGTTACCTGTGTAATTCGGATTAGAATACAAGCATTGTATTTTTTTCCACGCTTTGTCACACCAAGAATTTCTAACTCCATCTTGCTACTTTCAAATGCACTGACTAACGATGGATCAGAAATGTTCGCTTTCATCTGTAACGCTTTCAAAGAAGTCATCAATGGCTTTATCCATGATACATAAAGTCTAATCACATTATAATGTTGCTTCAAGTTTTTGATCCTAAACTTCCAGGTATATTTCATTTCATTATGCGTTTTCAATTTCCAAGTATAATACTGCACTAATTTTTTTGTTAGGATATCTCTTAGCTTTGTAGTGAATTGATGTTCTTTGTCCATCGCATTCAGAACTTTTGTCAAATTCTTTTGCTGCTCTTCAATAGTCTTTCCATGCGGATTGATTGCAAAGAATAAATCTGGCAATGTAACAAACCCTAATTTTGTTGCAAGACTATAAACAGAGTTTGGGTTCTGCATTCCCTGTTCAACAATTTCTATCCACATGGATTTGAGTGTAATCTCATTCTGCCTTGCTTCAGCATCATCCTTCACACCAGATAGACTTTTATTATAATATTCCAACCTCTCTTCCATCATTCTGATTTCTCTGACCATGGGGAATATTGTTTTTGTTAACTGCCCAATCTGTGTTAAATAACTTGAAACTTGCTGTTGTATGGCCGACATTTTCGTTCCAACATTTCCATGGAACGCACTACTTACTGATGCATCAAACACATCTTTCAATTTAATCAATCCTTCTTGCTTATAACCTGTTTTTTCATCTTTATATGAAATAGTTGGTATCCCAAAACTGCTGTTTGGATGCACACTCAAGAATTTCGTGAAGAAAAAATAATATTTCTCTACAGGCTCAGTCATGCTATCCATGATCAAGCTTAACTTTCCCTGCCCATTTTTTGGATCAATAAAATTTTTTTTGCCAATAGCGTTCTCTTTATTTCTTTTCAAAAAAGGATTTTTCTGCTTTTCATCTTCTTTCTTCTCTTCAGGAGTCTTCTCTTTTGGAATATCAAATAATGAACTTAGAATATTATTCTCCTCTTTTCCCATTGAATGATTCTACGCCTTAAAACTTTATAACCTTTTCTCCTATTTTCTAACTAGGGATATATGTCACTTGATTGCCCGCAAGTTCTCTTTACTTCATTTCAATTTGTTTTACAGATTCTTTCATTAATTTCTCTTCTAAAGAATCTTCCCAACCAAAACCAATAAATGGTGTTACCTTCCCTCTTAACCAAGGTCGAGATAAATTAAAATTCAACAACCCAATTTGTAAATATTTTCCACCTTTCACAACAAAATTACATAATCCTAAACTAACACCATCCAAACTTCCACCAATAGCATTAACCCCACCAAGCCCAACACCCTTCAAATCACCATCAATTCCATTTCCTAAAACACCAAGCCCAACACCCTTCAAATCACCACAAATTAAGTTAACCCCACCAAGCCCAGCACCCTTCAAATCACCACAAATTAAGTTAACCCCACCAAGCCCAACACCCTTCAAATCACCACTAATTAAGTTAACCCCACCAAGCCCAACACCCTTCAAATCACTATAACTAAAGTTAACCACACCAAGCCCAACACCCTTCAAATCACCACCAATAAGGTTAGCCACACCAAGCCCAACACCCTTCAAATCACCATCAATTCCATTTCCTAAAACACCAAGCCCAACACCATCCAAACTTCCATCAATAAGGTTAGCCCCACCAAGCCCAACACCATTCAAATCACCACCAACATGATTAACCCCACCAAGCCCAACACCCTTCAAATCACCACCAACATGATTAACCCCACCAAGCCCAAAACCATTCAAATAAGAAACCTCATTATAAAAACTTAAAGCCACAGAACTAGAATTTTTGTTCACAACCATAGAAGAAATTCCCTTATAACCTGAAACCACACCTTTTCTAAAACCATTCCAAAAGCTTTTTGCATAAGAACCAATAGCTCCAACTAATTTTTTTGGTGTCTGTCCAAATCTCTGCAAAGTTCCGACACTTTCTATGCCTATTTTCGCAAGACTATAATCCATAATCCCCTCTAAAGAATTATCCAACCTCGAAATTAATTTTTGATTAGCAAAAGGCCTCTCTTCAAAATCTAAATCAATCATTCTTCCAATTTCTGTTCTTAATCTAGGAGAAATACGATCTGGCAACTTTAATTTTTCTTTAGTATAATTTCTAATTGAAATTTCACTAGGAACTTCACCTAAAATCATTTCAAGCATAATTAATCCAACAGAATAAACATCACTCCTAGAATCAATAATCCCCACAAATCTTTCTGGAGCCTGATACTTCATAGACCCACCCAAAGAAGTCTGAGTATGATTATCATCAGAAGCAACTCTTGCAACATCAAAATCAATGATCCTAAAATTTCGATCAGGATCTAAAATAATATTTGAAGGTTTCAAATCACCATGAACAACAGAACTATGCCCAGAACCATGATGTAACTGATTCAATAACCTCAATAAAGCAATACCATAATCAACAGCTTCACGCTCAGTAAAATTCTTTTCAGTAAGAATCTCACTCAACGTCTTTCCAGGAATATAATCCCGAACAGTCAGCACCCAATCACCATTAGAATATACTTCATTCTGTGTGGGTAAAAAATCATAATGTAAACCTCTCAAAATTTCAGAACCTTCTAAAATTCTTCTTTTCCTTTTCTCCCAATCATCTCCACCATCTCTACAAACAAACTTTGCAACATAATCCCTACCATCTTTAGTTACTAAAAGACTTAAACCTTGACCCCCACTAGGAAGCCTCGATCTAAAAGAATATCCCTGAATATCCTCACTATTAGGAAAAACACCTTCAAATCTATCCGAAATACTTAGATCAGTTAAATAACCCATGAAAAAACAGCAAGACAAGGACTATTTAAATCTTACCTTTTGAGGAGTAACAAAAGCAAGAGACTTCTATATCCCTACAAACACTTCTATGAAACCCAAAAGCTCGTTTTATTGGAAACCGAAATATAAACTCTTTAACCATTTCAAAAAAATTCTCTTTCCAAAATTTTTCATTGAAAACAAAATAATCTCTAATTCATTTTTATTTATTTGAAAATATTCAACAAGAACTTTGACTTTTAATATATGTCACTTGATTACACAACACATTTTTTCTCAGAAAGTTTTTAAACAAAATAACCTTTGATAAATGCATGTTTGAGCGAATAAAAAAGAAGCGCGAGATTAATTTCAAATACAATGCTCGCATTTACTGGAGTTTGATTAAGGAATACAAGCTCCTTTTGTTCTTCACTATAGTCACTGCTCTGTTAATCGAAATCTCAACAGTTGTAGAGAGTTACATTTTCAAAGCAATTGTTGACAATGGCACAAACTATTCTAATGCTATTTTTGCTTACGAACCATTTGTTTCTTTCTTGCTTATTTGCGCAGCAATCTTTATTGGCATGATGCTGCTTCAAGCAATTCTTCGATGGTTTGCAATCCATTATCTTAATGTCTTAGATGCTAATACGGTTTTTGATCTAAAACAAAAATTTTTCAACCACTTGATTACTCTCTCACATAAATTCCATCAGACTCACAGCCCCGGGCTTTTGATCTCTAGACTTAATCGCGGTGTCAGTGCTATCGAGCAAATGAACGATTTCTTTGCTTTCAATGCTCTTCCACTATTATTTCAATTCATTGTTGTTGGTGTTTCATTGGCAATCTTTGATATAACTTCTTCAATAATCTTAATTGGTACTGTAATTGTTTTCATTGTTTACAGTTTCTTCATCCAGAACATCCAACAAGAATCTAATTTAAAACTGAATAGTTCTGAGGACTTAGAGAAATCTAACATTAGCGACACTTTCGCAAACATTGATTCCATAAAATATTTTGGCAAGGAATCTTCAATCAAATCCAAGTTCTCAAAGATCAGCACAAATACCAAATTTGCAGCACTCAAGCTCTGGAATTATTTTACTTGGATGAATGCTGGTCAAGGATTAATATTTTCTATAGGAACATTATTGCTTCTATTCTTCTCAGTCAAGAACTTTTTGGCAGGCAACTTAACACTTGGAACTTTAGTTTTTATCTACACACTTTATAGCAATATCTTCAATTTGCTATACAACTTTGTTTATGGTGTAAAACACTTTTATCATTCCATGGCCGATTTCGAGACCTTGTTTAAGTATAATAAAATCAAGAATGAAATCAAGAACAAGCCTCATGCTCGGGACTTAATCATTAGGAATGGTACAATCGACTTCAATAATATCTCTTTCCAATTCAAGAACAGAAAGATATTTTCAAACTTCAGCCTTGCAATCAAGAAGAATGAACGCGTTGCAATAGTCGGTCCATCAGGCTCTGGAAAGACAACTTTGATCAAACTCCTTTACAGGTTTTATGATCCACAGAATGGAGAAATATTAATTGATGGTAAGCCTATCAGAGACTTCAAGCAAGATTCATTAAGATCCGAATTAAGCATTGTTCCTCAGGAGTGTGCTTTGTTTAATGACACGATTTACAACAATATTTTATTTTCAAACCCTGATGCAACAAAGTCTGAAGTTTTGAAGGCAATTAAACATTCTCATTTAGAGAAGACAATCTTTAGATTTCCACTTAGAGAAAATACTTTGGTTGGCGAGAAAGGTGCAAAACTTTCTGGTGGCGAGAAGCAAAGAGTCTCTATTGCCAGAGCGATCCTTGCTGATAGAAAGATACTGATTCTTGATGAAGCAACTTCTTCTTTAGACTCCCAGACTGAATCCGAGATTCAAGCTTCATTAAGTAAGCTTTTAGAGAACAGAACTTCCATTATCATTGCCCATAGACTTTCAACTATCATGAAGTCTGATCGTATTGTTGTCTTAGATAAGGGCAAGATTGTTCAGATGGGCAAGCATGAAGAATTAATCCGACAGGAAGGCCTTTACAAAAAGCTTTGGACTCTCCAGAAAGGCGGCTATATTGAATGATCTTCTTTCCACAAATAATAAACTAAAATTAAAATTCCTATAGTGTTGCATGCATCCGCAATATTAAAATTAGGCCAGATATACATCCCTATAAAATCTCTGACATATCCAAAATATATTCTATCAATCAAGTTTCCAATAATCCCAACTTCGATTAATGCAACACAGATTGGATACTTCTTGAAATAAATCCAAATTAATATCCCTGCAATGATAGAAACAATAATCCAAACTAAATTCATTCCTTGCATCATTCCGAATGCAATTCCAGTATTCATAGAAGAATCAATTCTTAGAAGTTCTCCAATAAGATTAATCTCTTTCCCAAAAAACAAAAACTTTGTTGCTTGATCAAGTATTAACAATCCTACGAACAACCAAATAAACTTATTATTTTTCATCTGTAAATCATCATGAACGCTTTCAGTTCATCATAAAGTTTATGTGCTTCTAAATATAAAGTCTCCTTTTGATCTTTCAATCTGTCTCTTATCAAAATCTCATAAAGTTGCGGCAAATACTTCCCTATAAACATTTTATCAAACATTTTGAGATCTTTCTCAATCCAGGCTCCGCTTTTTAGTTCAATAGTGCACTTCTGCCTTTTTACTGTTGCTCCAGTATCTAGCTTTACTTCAGCATCATTTATTCCTGTAATGTTCATGTTAAGTTTAATTTTGAATGTCACATATTCATCAATTTTTTTTACTGCTTCCCATAATATCTCTAGGTTTTTTGAGTTATCCCGATTGATCACTTGCTTATACTCTAGCTCATACCAAATGTATCCCATATGTTCGAACCAATTTTTTATTTCAACATAAAACTCTTCTAGATTGTAAGTGCCCTTAGATTTTATTTTATATCCATCTTCAATTATATCAACTTTATTTTTAATCTCTATCGGTTTCCCAATTAAATCCATAATTTATCCTGATAGCTATACAATTAATAAACTTTTTTATGAGCTTCACAATCTTTTTAAAACCCTTCCAAGGCTTTTATCTTCAATGATTTCAACATTAGAACTTCGAAGACAATTCCTTCATATGTTTTTTGGAATATTTATTGTTACTATGCTCTACTTTGAAATATTCAATATCTATCATTTGCTGGCAATTCTTATTGTTGGTTTGACTTTATCCAAATTATGCTGTCATTTCAGGATTCCATTAGCTTCCTGGGTCATGGACAAGTTCGAGCGCCCAGAATATAGATACAAATTTCCAGGTAAAGGCCCAATATTTTTCATGATTGGTACGATTATCGTTGTCTATTTTTTTCCCTTGAAGACTGCTTTGGCTTCTATATTGATTCTATCATTGGGTGATGGCCTTTCGCACATATTCGGCAAATTACTCTCCAGAAAAAATTATAAATATTTGAAATCTGTTGAAGGCACATTGGTTGCAATAGTCTTCTCTTTCTTTGGTGCAATGATCTTTGTCAGCGCTTTTGCAGCATTCATTGGCACAGTCTCTTCTTTATTATTAGAAAACTTAAAGATCCCTTTTATTGACGACAATTTATTCGTTCCAGTCGTTGCCGCTTTGGTGATTAGTATTCTTTAATTTTCAATTTCAAGGATAGAAATGCTTTTAAAATCTATTTGTATTTTTTACAGAATGGAAAATTTACAACTCAAAGATCCTGTAAGGGAAGGCTTTTTTGGCGGACTTGGCTTCTTGGCTTCAGTCTTGTTGGTCGCATTGATATTTGTTGTTTGCTATATCTTTTACTTGACTTTTTTAGTTTAATTTATTATTTTATTATATAATGTTGAATATTTTTAAGACCATTTTTATATTCTTCTTTTGCTAACCCCTCAAGGTCTTTGATTATCCCTGTTTCAAGATTACTTCTATCTATAATAATATTACTTATAGGTTCTAATGATACGATAGAATACATTCCTGGAGTTTCTCTCCCCTTTGTTGCATTACTTCTTCTCAATCCCATTGAACTCTCATATACTCTCAAGACCTCTGCTTGATCTTCTATTCTTTCTTGTTCTGTTGCTCTTGATGGATCATAATGGGCTTGCAAATATCTTCCATCAGTCTGCGATCTCTTCATTCTTCTAATTGTGATTTTTTGTTCTCTATCTAAATCTGCTGGATGACTATTTTCAAAAACTAAAGCATAATCCTTATCAATTTGAATTCCACCTTGCTCTACTAACATTTCAACAACTCTTCTTGCTTCTTTGCTTGATTCCACTAATTCTGTTTTCAATAATGCTTCTTCTAATTGTGATTGTCCAATTACTCTTCTCCCAGAGTATCTTTTAATCCAATTGAACAATTCTCTATCTAGTTTCTGTGCATGACCTAAGAAAACTGCTTTATTTTGTTCTGGAGTATAACCTTCAAAATTAACAAAATAACCATTAACTCTTTCTCTTACAAAATAATCCCTTAATGTCATCCCTTCAGGCAATTCTTTTTGTTCAAGAAGTTCTCTTTCTCTTGCGCGTAATCTTTTTAATCTCTTTTTTTCAGAGCTATCCGAAAAATAGTCAATCCCCTTTCTCAAAACTGGGATTGCTAATGCACAATAATAACCCCCCATAGAACTAGTTGAGTTTAGGTATTCAATTGATCCAAATGCAAGCATCCCTATTAATATAATTACATTTGCTCTGTTTCGGTATTTTTTAAATTCTCCCTCTATTGTTTCAGACTCTCTTCTAATCTTAACTAATTCAGAATCAATATTCGCATTACCAACTTTTGCTTCCAACCCATTCAAGGCCATTAAATCTCTTCGTAGCTCAGCAACATTCCGATATCGATTAGGAATCTCTTTTTCAATCATCCTAGAAAAAATATTTCTTAATTTTGGTGAGACTGATTCTGGAACTTTATACCTTCCTCTTATTTTATGACTCTTCAAATCATCAGATACACCCCCAGTTATCAATTCTAATCCCGTAACTCCTAATGCATAAATATCTGTCCAAGGTCCACAATCTTCATTCCTACAGAATTGTTCTGGTGCAGCATAATCAAAACTTCCACCGCCAAATGTTACAGTAGTATGCTTTCCATTTTGTGTTCGTGCAACTCCAAAATCAATTAGTTTAACATTCTCATCAGCATCAACAACAATATTCTTTGGCTTCAAATCTCTATGCACAACAACCCCCAAGCTCGGATGTTGTGAAGCATCATGTGTATACTCTAGAATGTCACAAACCTTCAACAAGTATTCAACAACTTTTCTTTCAGTTAATACTCCTTCAGCAAGTATTTCATCTAAAGTTCTCCCTTCAGCTTTTTCTCTGATTAAGGCACAGAATCTTCGATCTTCAACAACTTCAACAAAATTCGCAATCCCAGGATGATTCAAGCCTCTCAAAACTTCAAACTCTTTTTTCAACTCTTTTCCAATGGAGTCATCCTCTGTTAATCCTGCAAATGCAAGTCTATGCTGAACAACCTTTGCAACATACCTTTGTCCTTCAGACTCCAGTTCTAAACAAGTTCCCTGCCCACCAGTTCCTAATTCTCCAAGAATAGTATAAACTCTCTGTTGACCCTGAATTAATCTTTCCATATTTTCTCCACTAGTAGAACTAACTTGTGCTCCTTCAGAAACTCTTCCAGAACTTTGAGTAACCGATTCTTTCCTTTTTTGTGGATTTTGATGCACTAACATAAACTTTCATCACTTCTAGGTAGTTTATAAACTTTTCTTCATGAAATTCCACTCTCTAAATGCACTAGAAATGGATGGTATCTTCATCTCAAAATAACTCAAACCTTTTTTCATCAGCTTCAATTCAGATAATAATTTTTTTTTCTCTTCTAACTCTGAATACATCTTTGTTCCAAGCTTTGGGATAAAATAATTCAATGAAATCTTCACCTCCCCAGAAAACTCTTCTTTGAACTTTTTCACGAATGCAATAGTCTCTTCAATGTCTTTTTCACCCATCCCTTTTATTCCAATCATAAGATACATCTTTAATTTCTTGAACCCTGCTTCTTTAGCGTTTTTAGCGAACTCAAAATATTCCTCATCAGAAACATGCTTCCCAAGTAAATTCCGGATTCGAAAATTACACTCTGGTGCAATTGTAATTGATTCCTGTCCAGCTTTCCTAATCAACTTCAAAGTTTCTAAGTCAACCTTCTCTGCTCTAAGTGATGGAATACTAACCCGCACATTCTTGGAAATCAAATACTCCAAAATTTCTTTTCTCTGAGGATGCATAAATGATGGCGAATATATTACCACTCGCTCAACTTTATTTTCTTTCAATCCTTCATCAATTATTTCTTTGATTTTCTCCAAGCTTCTAAATCTAACTTTTCCTTCATAGAACTCTGGTAATGCACAGAAATTACACTTGAATGGACACCCTCTCTCTATTTCCAGCATGAAACATTTTCCAAACACAAACTCTTTTCCAATCCTTTGTGGGAATGGCTGCACTATCGGATACTCAAACTCTTCAATACTCTTCGCATATCTGCTTTGACCCTTTCCATTAATGAACACTCCTTCAATTTTTTTAATCCTTTCTAAAAATCCACCAATGCCTTTTTCATACTCATCAATCACTTTTGGCAAAACTACTTCAACATCTCCGAGGATCAAGAAATCAAAATATTTTATCAAACTCTTATGAAATAATTCTACTAATGGCCCACCCGCGAACACAATCCTATTCTTTGGTTTCATCTTTAAAACATTAATTAAATCCAATTCATACTGTAATGAAAACCCAACTAATTCTGAAGTAATCTTTCCTTCATCCAAGAAAACTCTTTCACAGCTCCAATCTTTTCTGTTGTTTATTAGATTATAAACAATTAATGGCCCCAAAGAATAAACTCCTCCATACATCTTATTCGGATAAACAATATCCATTCTAAACTTACTTTTTTTGTATGCAAACATACTCTAGAAATACTTATTCTTCTTTATTAGTCTTCTCTTGAATATTTTTAAAAAATAATTATAGAATATTATTCAAAAAAACTTAAAAAAATTTTATAAAAAATATTGCTCCTAAACTCTACTCAATTAATATCTTTGAGGTCTGTGTTTAGCATAACATGATTTACAGTAGACTGGTTTTCCTTCAGTTGGCTTGAAAGGAACTTCACATTCTTGGTTACATTCTGAACAAACTGCTTTATGCATTTCTCTTGGTCCAGAATTAAAGCTTCTAAATCCGCCTTCTCTACCAGGTCTTCTATTACCTTCTTGTCTCATTTTACTCTCCGTTTTGATCAAACAACTCTTCTCTAAAACTTAAGAACAAGCTTTTTGACACTTAACAGAATTCGAGCTCCTTTTTAAACCCTTCTATTCCTTCTTTGTAGTGTATAAATCTTTATATACCCAAATTTCTCTTCAAAAATCGATGCCAAAATGAGCGACAAGATAGCTTTACAATTACCAAAGATTCTCCTTCCTGTAGAAGGCACAGACATGACAAAATGGGCTGTAGTAGCCTGTGACCAATTCACTTCCCAGCCAGATTATTGGCTTAAGGTCGAGCGCTTGGTTTCGACAAATCCTTCAACATTTCGCTTGATTTTTCCAGAAGCTTTCCTTGAGGAAAAAGACTCTAATCTAAGAATCCAAAATATTAACTCCAATATGCAACTATACCTGGAAAGAAATATCTTAAAAGAACAAAAGCCTGGTTTCATCTTGGTTGACAGAAAAACCTCTCATGCACCTTCTAGAAAAGGTCTGATGGTTTGCTTAGATCTGGAAGCTTATGACTATAATAAAGGCTCTCAAACTTTGATTCGCGCAACTGAGGGCACTGTTGTAGAACGCCTTCCACCACGAATAAAGATTAGAGAGAATGCTCCAATAGAACTTCCACATATAATGGTACTTATTGACGATCCTGATAAGACTGTCATTGAGCCTTTGTTCAAGAAACAATTGCCTTTGGCTTATGATTTTGATTTGATGCAAAACTCTGGTCATATTAAAGGTTATAAGATCGACGACGAAACATCAATTCAAGAAATAACCCAAGCACTGGAAAAATTGGCTGACCCTGGTTTTTTCTCAGTTAAATACTCTGTTGCAAACAAAGGAGTTTTGTTGTATGCTGTTGGCGATGGCAACCATTCCTTGGCTACTGCAAAATCTATCTGGGAAAAACTCAAGCAAAATGCTCCTGATAAGGTTTCAATAATGAATCATCCCGCAAGGTATGCTCTAGTTGAATTAGTAAATGTCCATGATGAAGGCCTGGACTTCGAGCCAATTCATAGGGTCATGTTCGATGTTGAACTCAGCAAAGTATTGACCAATCTCAAAAACTTTTTTGGTAGAAATTTATCTTATAGAATGTACAATTCTGAGGCAGAAATGAACAAGTATACTCCTTCAAAGGAAGGCACTCACACAATTCCATTTTATTCTGGTACTCAATGGGGTGTCTTGATTATTAAGAATCCTCCTCATAACTTAGAGGTCGGCACTCTTCAGATATTCTTGGATGCATACATCAAAGCAAAGAATGTTAAGGTTGATTATGTCCATGGTAAGCAAGCAGTATTGGATCTTGCTTCTAAACCAAATACTATTGGCTTTTTCCTGCCGAAAATGAAGAAGACAGATCTGTTCAAGACAGTCATTCTAGAAGGTGCATTACCTAGAAAAACATTTTCAATGGGCGAAGCTGATGAGAAGAGATTCTACTTGGAATGCAGAAAAATTATTCCTGAAGTCCCTAAGAAGAGCTTCTTTGATAAAGTTAAAAATCTTTTTTCTTAATCTATTTTTGATTATAATCTTCTTTATAAATCTCTACTTAATAAAAATTATTATGTTCCAGATTGAAGAAAGGGATGGTTCTTTTTCCATTAATGGAAAACGAGTGGGTAAATTAGAAGGGATAGTTGATTCTGTATTTGGTCAATCTTTTGCATCAGGTAGCAGTTGTACTACAATAGAATTTAGTTCTCAAGATAAAAAGTATTCCTTAGAGCTAGTAGGTTTGCCTTCAATTTTTCGAGGTGGATTTATCCAAGTTTATCATCATACAATTAGGCTTGGAGCGCAACAGATTTATAATTGTTATTTACATTATTACAGTAGCGGTTCTGAACGAAATAATCCAGATTATTCATTCCATTGCAGCAACCTAAACCCTGTTTTAAAAGAACTTCAATAAATAATTAATCTTGATAAAATTAAAATATTAAATCATCAAGATTACAATAAATTTTTTGGTTACAAATAAAAGAAAATAAATTTAACCGACATAATTTGCTGCTCTTTCCTCTGTCTTTTGTGCAGTCTTCTGCATTTTTTCAACATACCCTTTCAACTTATTTTCAAAATCTTGTGCAGCTTGCTCTAAAGGTTTGTAATCAACCTCCAATCCTAGATACATATCAAGCATTTCAATTATCTTTGCGGAAGCTTTGCTGTCTGGTAATTTTGAATGCGTTTCAACAAACAATCCTGACATATTTAATTCATTGCTCTTCAGCAAGAGTGCAGCAGTAACACCAGCAACAATCCCCTCTTTTAATGGTGTAGCCTTGATCTTTGAAAACTTCTTCAATGCATTAGTATTCTGACTATAAAAATACAGATTAATTTCTTGTCCTTGTCCCATTATTCCTTCTATACTCACAATTTCTTTTGCTTTCAATGATTTGTATAGTTCTTGTAATGATTCTGAAATGTCCCACTCAAGCCCTCTGACATCAGTCAATGCATGCAATATAATCAAATTTTTTTTCTTTGCATAAAATATTTCTAAAGGTTGCACAACTTTTGAATCATGAATAGCAACCATTGGAGGAATTTGCTTTGAACTGAGGTAGCCTATTGGCTTTGCATCAAGATGTTTTATCAGATATTCTGTGACTATTGTCCCAATCAATCCCAACCCAGGAAAACCTTCGATTATGACTGGATTCTTTGGCTTTGTTTTTAGTTTGAGTTCCATACCTTCTTCTATTGTTCGAAAGTTAATAAACATTTCTGAAACTTACTTCATTTTACCATTGACTTTTCTAAGATTGAACAAAATTATTTTTTGTAAAGCCTTGTAAAGTTTATAGTCTTCTCTTTGCTTTGAACCTTTTGTGGCATTTAAGTATTCATCAAGCATCCCGAATGGAATGTCTAATATTGGAATATCTAAGGATTGTAATAAATGGAATGTAATCAATCTTGTGGTTCTACTATTCCCATCTTCAAATGGATGAATATGCTGAAACTCATTATGAAAGTATACCGCAAATTTTAATGTTTCTTCAAGTCCGACATTTTTCTTTTTTATAAACGAATTATATTTTTCAAATAATTTTTCTAATTCAACTTTAATTCTGTTTGGTTCAATAGTCTTAAAGTCCGGATTCCCTTTGATCTTTACTGGAATACTCCTTATGCTCCCTGCAATGGTTAAATTATGTTCCATTGCTATTTTATGATATTCTAAAACTCCTTGTAGTGTCAAGAGCTTTTTTTCATTTGCATCCTTGAGCATAAGTTGCATTGCTTTTTGGTAATTTTGGATTTCATTTACATCTAATATTTTAAGATTGCTTGGAATAATTTTTTCTTTCAATATTTTTATTGTGTCCGGTAAAGTTATTGGATTGCCTTCTAAGGATAAACTATGATAAATAAAACTAATCTCAAAATCTTCAATTATTTTTTGATATGCAATTTCATTTTTTCTTTTAAGATACCTAAAAAAGTTTAACTCTTTTTTTATTTCTGAGATATAGTTTTTAGAATCCTGTACCTTTAGCTGTTTAAATCCAAAATAGACCAACAAATTATTTAGTAAAGCATTATAGAATATTCTTGCTCTTAATGGTTTCTCAGAAATTACCAATATTAATCCATATTTATCTAAGGTTTCAATATATTTTTTTATTGTCCTTGGATTAAGTCGACATTTTTTAGAATCTATTTCTTCTTTATTTAATGCAATACTCATGAACTTGGCAAACTTCCAATCTAACAAATCATTATAGTTAATGTTATTCTTTATGCAATATAAGATTAATTTATACAACTCTTCGGACTTCTCTGAAATCTCTGCTTGAAATCCATATTTCCCTTTGTTGAGTAATTTATATTTTACTAACTCCCTAAGATATTTATGGATAATATGATACTCTCTCTCATTTTTGTTTAATTTCCTGACTATTTCAATGGGTTTTAGTTGAGTTCTGTTCTTGTATACCACTTCAAAAACATCATACTTTGTGACCATAATATAATAATGCTTTATAACCTTATAAATCTTACTATTTTGTATGAAAAGTATCAGATTCTGGTATAAATATAACAATATAATTCCAATAAAAATCTATTTTGTATGAAAAGTATCAGATTCTGGTATAAATACTACAACTTCAAATCATTCATGAATCTTTCAATGGTCTTAACTAGATGCTCTTGTTGCGTTTTCAGAACTTTGCAGGCTTCAACAACAACATCCCCTTCAAACTTAGTTTTAGAAATCAACTTTTTCTCAACTACTTTTTTCTTCTTTACAACATTCTTCCATAGTTCAAACAATTCTGCGCACCTTCCAGGAATTTCTTCTTTCTCGCACTTCAATAACTCTTTCAATTTATCAACAACTTGCTCTTCTCCATGACTTTCGACAAATGCAGCCTTCCCAGCCGCAAAAATAATCCTTACGACTCCATCCTGGATTTTTGTGGTTTTCAAAATCTTAATCACCCCAACTTCTTTGGTATTATCCAAATGTGTCCCACCACATGCTTCTACATCAACACCTTTTATCTCAACAATTCTTAATTGTTTTCCTGGAACAGCTCCACCTTGATAGATTGACATTCCAAATTTCTTTTCAGCATCATTCCTAGAATAGAATTTTTTAATTATTTCAATTCTTTTGTTCACTATCTCATTCGCAACTCTTTCAATCTGCTTCAATTCCTCGTCAGTAATCGCTTCATAGTGTGTAATGTCTAATCTTGCTTTGTCTATATCCTTGAATGCTCCTGCTTGGTTAACATGTTCCCCTAAAACTTTTCTTGCGGCTGCATTGACTATGTGTGTTGCAGTATGATGCTGTGCTAATTGTAATCTTCTTTCGAAATCAATATGCCCTTTAACCTGTTCTCCAACTTTTAATTCTCCATTTATTCTATGAAGTATAACATTTCCTTGCTTCCAAACCTGCATCACATCAAATCCATTTATGTTTCCGATATCATGTATCTGCCCTCCAGAAGTTGGATAGAATGCTGTCTGATCTAGGACAACAATGTCTCCAATCACTTTCAAGACTTTTGCTTTGAAATCAATTAGCTGATAATTCTCAAAATACAAAGCTTTAGTTTCTGTAACATTTTGTAACTCATACTCTTCACTTTTTGTAGTTGCAGCTTCTTGCTCTTGTGCTTCATGCCTCTCAGTAACTTTTGCATAGAAATTTTCTGGTACTTTCAATCCAAGCATATCCGGGCTTATTCCCTGCGAATCATAAAGTTCTAATAATTTTTCTTCATCGAGTTTTTTCTCTTTCAAGGATTCAATAACCCTAGCAGTCTTTTCTTTTGTTGCAATATATTTCTTCTTTTCCACTTCCAAGATTTTTTTAATATCTTCTAGTTTTTCAGATAATTCTGGGAATAATGCCTTCAATTCTTTTGCATGCATCTCACAAACTTCATAGATATCAATATCCCATTTTTGTTGTTCAATCAAACTTAGACTTCTTCGAATGAGCATCCTAAGATTATATCCTCCACCAACATTCGATGGCAGTCCCCCATCATTTAGTATTACTAAAACACTTCTCATATGCTCTGCAATGGAATACAAAGCAGCTGTCGGCATCATATAATCTTTAAGCTCTTTAACCCCCATCCCCATTTTCTTTGCAACTTGTTTCCAAGCATCATCAATATCTTCAACTTCATCATTGTTCAATAAAGAAGCATATGGTGTATATTTTCTCAATAATTTTTCATCATACTTCAATCCAATTTTCTTCCTCAATTCTTCCAATACTTTTGGGAACACTGCATCATATGAAGTCGGTGTACCTTGCGAGAACCAAGCATTCCTTTCCATCCCTAATCCCATATCCAATACTTTAATTTTAAGATCCTTAACTCCATTGTTTGTCTGCTCATAAAGCATGTAAACCTGATTCCATAGTTCACACCCACAAGAAAACATCTCCATACAACATCCAAGGTTTCCACCACCAGCCCATGCATCCTCATGAAACACCATATCCTCTTTCTTCAATCCAAGACCTTTGATATTCCAGTCTAGCATATCCTTGAAAACTTTATTCTGGTCCCAATCTTTTGGTGCCACAAACATATGTTGCCCAATCATAACAAACCCTGTATTGTGCGACATCGTAACCCCAACATTATCAGTATCCCCAAACCTCAAGCAAAATTGTGGAATGATTAATGGATTTGCTGGGGGCTCAACTTCTCCAGAAATTACATATGGTTGAAATGCTGCGATTGATGCATTCGTGTAATCCATTGTTGGATTCCATCTCGCAACTGAAGGATATCTTTTGATTGCAGTATATCCTTTCTTCTCAAACATCTCTGAAAATTTTTTCCAAACATCAGTGTATGATAATTTGTTTGTACATGGACTATTTCCTATGAATGAAAACCCTTCTCCAGAACAAGCTACATCCCCGCAGGTTTTTCTTTTGTTGATGCTCCAATATGGTTTCCCACACTTGCTACATTCACCTCTCTTGAATCCCTCATCCATAAGAACTTTTGTTGCATAATATTTTTCAGGATTTTTCCAAAAGATTGGCTTGTATTGCTTTTTAATTTCCTTGTCTGGAATCATTTGATTTAAATTAAAATATAAGTTTATATAATTTATCAAAATAAAAAATTAAAGAGAATTCAATTTTCTTTGTAATTCATCAAGCTGTCTATCCAATGTAGGCTTCTTCTCAACTTCTTGCTTCACTAATACTTTCTTGACTTTCTTCATCACAGGCTCAACAATTCCAGTTTCTTGCTTCTTTGGCAATTTATACCCTTTCAAATCCTGTGAATCTAATGGCATGTCTCTCAAATTTACTCTTCTGAACAAGAAATTAATGCTGCCCATGCACTTTTTGAACTCTGCAAGAGCCTGCTCCTTCTCATATCGAATGCGCTTGATGTTCTCATACTTCTTCATTAACTGCACTACATCAATTGTTGCCTGCAGGATTTCTCTTCGTTTATTCAAAGGATCATGCAAGCATACATGCACATTCTCATCTTTTTTATTTTTTACCATTTTTATTCAAACAAGTTTCGATCAATCTCCATTAACTGACTTCTTATTTTTTCTAGATCTCCTTGCCATATTGTCAACTCTCGATCTTCTTCTTCTCTTAATGAAGTTAATTTATTCAATATACTATCCGCTTCATTCAATCTTGCTTTCAGTTTTTTAAGAGTTTCAACAACATCCCTATACTTCTCAATCTTAACAAAGAGTGGTTTCTCTTCATTATAAGATCCTGGCATAGGTTTTGGCTGGCTAGGCATAGAAATAGCACTCTTAATTTGTTCAGCATCCTCTGTTCCAAACCCGCTTTGTGGCTCAAAACTTGGTACTGATTTCGGCAATTCAGGGAATTGTAATGGTGGTAACTCAGAACTTTCTTCTTTTTTTCTTCCAAATAGGCCCATTATGGCACACCTCCAATTTATAAACTTGTTAAACCAACATACTTTTTAAACTTTTATAACTACTCTAAAAATGTTACAAGACATTTCTCCGAAAATCTTTCAATCTAAAAAAATTCTCTCGAGACCAGCAAAATCTTTATAAACACTTAATGATAATTTTCATAATACTTTTTGTGATGCCCCATGAAACTAACCCTCAAAGACATTGAAGATCTTGTAAGAGCCATTATTGGCGAGGATGTTATTCCATTAATAAAAATTCTTTTCAACAAAGAAAATATTAGCGAATTCAAGTTGGCAGAGATGCTCAATATTACTGTAAACCAGATTCGAAACATGCTTTATCGTATGTACGAGCAAAATCTTGTAGTCTATATTCGAAAGAAAGACAAGAAGAAAGGTTGGTATATATATTACTGGAGCTTGAATAACAAAGGTATAGAAAATGCTATCTTGAAAACCAAGCTTAAACAACTTGATGATTTGAAAATAAGAATCTCTCGAGAACAAGACTCTCAATTCTTTGTTTGCCCTAATGGTTGCATGCGCTTCCCAATTGAGACTGCAATGGAATACGAATTCCGCTGTCAAGAGTGCGGCTCTTTGATGAAAGAACTTGATAACAAAAAGACTATTGATAACATCAAGGGTATGATTTCTAATCTAGAAAAGGAAATTGAAGACATAAAGAATCCTCCAGTTGTAAAGAAAGAAAGAGTTGAAAAGAAACCAACTAAAGAAGTGAAGAAAATAAAAAAGAAAATTCCACAGAAGAAACCAGTTAAGAAAATTTTCAAAAAAATAATTTCTAAGATCAAGAAAAAGAAAATTTAAAGACTACTCATGATTCCATCTAAAACTTGATATCCGTCTAATGGCGGAATTGGAATAAGATTGAATGCAAACAACAACAAGTTCAATCTTTTTGAGATGATCCATATTGCTCTCTCATTAATGGACATTTTTACTTTGTATTTCAATACGAACCAACTAACTCCAAATAATAATAAATTCACAGCAGGTCCTGCAAACGCAATGATCGCATTCTCCATGGGTAATGCTCCTGAGATTGCAACATATGCTGGTGCTAAGAACAATAATGGGAACGAAAGTAATTTCATAACCACCCCTATTAACAATCCAAACCAAAATATATGGAATGTTGCCTCTAATCCTAATGCTAGAGCCACAAACTTATGCCCAAATTCATGTAATATTACAGCGGGTGCTGCAATTATCATTGCAAACTTTATATCTTCCCAATCGAACTTCTTTCTTATTTCGAATTCTTTCCTCGGTCTCTGAATAAATCCTGAGAAAATATACCCTAATATAACACTAATAATAATCAAGCTTGCAATTTCGCTTAAACTTAAAATCATATCTTCATAATTTCACTAAAAGTTTATATATTTTGTTTATTTCATTAAAAACATGTTTTACTTGATTCCAATAGTGGTATTCTTGGGCCTGGTAATTAATCATCTTCTTAAGAAACAATTCTCTTTTGAGCTAAAACAATTGTCTTCATTCTTCTGGTTCTCAGAAAAATTCTTTTTATCTTTAATTATTTTTTTCTCGATCTATATTTCCTTCCAGTTCTCTTTTTGGTTTTTTGCTTTTTTGCTTACTGGATTAGTTTTAGGTTTATTTCTGAGGAAAACTTTGTTTTATTTGGGGTTTCAGCAAACCATTTTTAATTTCTATTTATCTTCACTAAGCTTCATTTATTTGTTATTTACTAAAGAAAAATTAAACTTGAAAAATATTTTCTTATTCTTAATTCCATTACTTTCAATTTTTCTTCCAGTCGATCCTTGGATTTTTCTAACCCTTTCCTCAGGAGCTTTAATTCCACAGCTGTTCCAATAAGCTTTTAAATCTGTAAAAATCAATTTTCCCTAATGCCGCGATGGCACAACCTGGTACTGCGCAGGATTGCTATAAACGCACATGCTTGACATTGTAGAACACAAAAGTATGAGAGCATGTTCCTGCAAAGATCCTGTTTCCGAAAGGATTTCTGGGTTCAAATCCCAGTCGCGGCGTATTTCATAATCAACTCATTTACAATATTCCTTAACTTACTAAGTGTTCATTTGTAATGCACAAAAGTGTTCATTTATAATGCAAACCTTTAAATATAACCCTGTCTTATAAGAATCAATGGTATCCACAGAAGAATTAATTAAAATTGTAAGTTCCCAAAAGGAAGATCTTCAAAAGAAAGATTTAGGTACAGAAAGAAAAATTCTTAAAACTATTAATTTGAATGTCTCTCCTGCTAGTATTCTTACGGGAATTAGACGTTGTGGCAAATCAACTCTTTTAAGACAATTAATGAAAAAAATAAAAAATTTTAATTATGTTAATTTTGAAGATCCTCGATTAGTAGATTTTAAGATAAGCGATTTTGAAAGATTAAATGAAGCTTTTCAAGAAATTAATGGACCTTGTGAATATTACTTCTTTGATGAAATTCAGAATCTTCCTGGTTGGGAAAGAATTGTTCGCGGTTTATTAGATACAAATAAGAAATGTATTATTACGGGTTCAAATGCCTCATTATTAAGTAGAGAATTAGGTACAAAATTAACAGGTAGACATCTTAATTACGAACTCTTCCCTTTTTCATACCAAGAAATGTTGGATATGACTAACAATAAACCTTCTTTAGAGTCGTTCAATTTCTATTTAGAAAATGGGGGTTTCCCAGAATATTTAATTTCGAAAAGGATGGATCTACTCCAAAATTTATTCAAAGATATAATTAATAGGGATATAATTGTAAGATATAAATTAAAAGATGAAAGGGCAATTAATAAAATAGCCTTGTTTCTTCTGAGCAATGTTGGGAAAGAATTTTCTTATAACAAATTAAAAAGTTACTTTCAATTGGGTTCTACAAATACAGTAATTTCTTTCATTAATTATTTTGAAGAATGTTATTTATTATTTACAATCTCTAAATTTAGTTATTCCTTAAAAAAGCAAATTGTTAACCCTAAAAAAGTCTATACCATTGATACTGGATTTTCAAGGGCTAATTCTATTACTTTTTCAAAGGATAATGGTAAAATCCTAGAAAATTTTGTTTTTATTACATTAAGAAAAAAATATCCTGAAATATTTTATTACCAAGAAAAAGGAGAATGCGATTTTGTAATAAAGCAAAAAGATAAGATTATAGAAGCTATTCAGGTTTGTTATGAATTTAATGAGGATAATAAAACTAGAGAAATTAATGGTTTACTAGAAGCTTTAAAGCAATTTGATTTAAAGGAAGGCTCAATTTTAACTTATAATCAAACAGATGAATTTATAATAGAAAACAAAAAGATTAAATTAATTCCTGCTTGGAAATGGTCAATAACACAATGATAAACTCGTATTATTTTGCTCTTACGATCAATTGATCTCTTTATGAAGAACATTAAGGCTCAAGGTAAAGCCTTTGTTGTTGGGGATAAGAAAGAATAATAAATAGTTATTTAAACTTAGGTATATACCTATATATCTATGTGGGTTATGTCATTAACTATTCCTTATCATGAAACTAATTTGGTTGGCAATTTGACAAAAAGATATAAAATTAGTATGGTTGGTTATCCTATATCCCATGAAGTGAAGAAAAATCTTGTTGTTGTGGTGATGTCTGGAATTTTTATGGGTGAGAAGAAGAATGTTACTGCTTTTTGTAAATCTCTTAAAAAAGATAGGCGCACATTGAGATTAGAAGTTGAAGGAAATTTTGGTTTGACTGAAATGGAGCAACCGGTTGCTAATCAATTTTTATATAAAGCAGGGGTTATTTTTGTTAAACCTGTTATGGTCAATGAAAAAGGAGAGTATTTATTTGAGCTTGGTTCTTGGGATAAGCAAAAACTTTTGGAGATTATAAGTTCATGTAAAATTCATTCTGCAAAATTAAATTGGATAAAAAATAGAAAGGTTACAAATATTCAGGTATATGGATTTTCTCCGAATCTTACTGAAAAACAAAAGAAATGTTTGCGATTGGCAATAGAAAATGATTATTATGGTTATCCTAGAAAAATAGATTTGAAAGAATTAGCCAAACTTGCTGGAATAGCTTATTCAACATTTCAGTTTCATTTAAGGGTTGCTGAAGGAAAATTTTTTAGTTCTGTTAAAGTCTAGGTATATGCCTATAAAAATTAGTTAAAAACTTTTTAATTTGCACGAGGTTATGATTAAACAGAATTTAGAAAAACTTATAACTCATTTTAAAAGTTTGAATGGTTTTGTTGTTAGAATTCATGAAGGTATTGGTGTTCAAGCAGTTGGAAATGGCCTTTATTATCATTTATGTACTGAAGATTTATCTTGGGGAATTGTTGATGTGAATAATGGGGGACTAATGCATTATTTCACGATTTATTCGGATGGGCTATTTGGTTTTAGATATGCTTCTTATATTCCAATGATGAATATTCCAGAAGTAAGTGACTCTGATGGTGGCTTAAATATTAAAATTTTTGATTCAACAAACCATGATTTTTCTGGTATATATTCATTTAGAAAATTAGGTTGTGATTTTGAAGAATATGATAGTTGCTTGTTGAGAATATTAAAAACTTTACGTCTACAGGAAAGTCTTGATTTAAAACAATCTGGCCCTATTAGTAAATATATTTCTTCACTAAGTTTGCTGAAATCTCATAGAAGAATTTTAGGAGAATCAAAATGAATTCATTAAACGAAAATTTGCTATCTCAATTAGAAGGGACTACAATAACAGGAAATGATTTTCAATTAGCTTATGTTGCCTTGGAACGAATATTTCGAGAATCCTTTGAAAGGGATAAAAGAGGAGTAAAAACCCAAAAAGAATTTGCAATACTTACAGCTGAAATTTCAAAAGCAACATTTGGTCTGACTCCAATTGAGTATAAAAAATTTAAAGGATTAAAAAGAGAAAATCTTAGAGATCATATGAATAATTTGGAACTTATTTTTTCAATGTTAGGTGAAAGAGTATCAACTGAGATAACGAGAAATAAAGATGCACATGGTTTTGATGAAAATAAGAATGCTGCAAAAGAAGGGGGAAAAGTTGCTGGAAATGCACGAAGAGATGCAGAAAAACGAATTGGAAAGACAATAATAAGTGGTGAGAATTTTCTTTCTGAACCTGAAAAGAAAAAGCTAGAAAAGAAAGATTAATTATTTATCTTCCCAAAAAACTAACTGCAAATTCTAATGATCTTTCAATTCCAGGAATTGTCTGAAATCTTTTGTAATATAAAATTTGACTTAAAGGAACTTCTTGTAATTCGCCATTAATCGCATATGGTTTTCTCCAATTCCAGGTATCCTCTGTAATGTCCCAATATATCAAAGAATAATCTCCATTCTCTGTGACGTAAAAATGAATAAACTCTGTGAGTGGATTGGGCCAATAGTTTTAATCAGTCCATTTTGGTTTTGGGCTGGCTACAAAGATATAAGACAGATCTCAGATTTGAATCGATTAGGCTCAGATCTAAGAAACGCGTCAACCATTGAATATATTGTCCAAAGAGGAGATACTTATCAGTTACTACAAGAAAGATTCTTCCCTCTAAATCATGAGTATCCTGGCATAAATGAATGGGGCAATAGCCCTGAATTTGGAGTTAACCTTTACAGGTCTTCAGTAAGAGTTGCCAATAATTGGAGCATACTAAGCTTTTGTGAATTAAAAGAAGGGACTACAATTAGAATACCAACAAAATAGCAACATAAACCCTTATACTTCTCTTCCTAAAGCTTCATAAACTTAACAATAAACCCTACCTAGGTGAGATCATCAAACTGCATCATCTATCCTGAAGGAATTCAATTAATACAATCATTAGGTATAGAAGAAAAAGTAAAGAGGCTTCAAAGACAATACGCGCTTCCTAGTTATGGTTCTTTAATGCAAGATGATTTACCAACTATAGTTCGGGCATTAAATCAACGAGGTGTTTTCAACGGAGCACCACAAGAATATCTTGATCAATTAAACCGCGCATTTCAAAGTTCTCCCTTTTGGTCTGTTGATGGCCAACCAGAAAAATTAGAGCTTGAAGATTTTCTCTTATTTCTCGGTGAATATCCGCATATACTTTTTGGCAATGAGTTCTGGACCAGACCAAACCTTTCTAGATTCATTGGAACGGTCTCGGCATTCATGATAAGTGCGCCAAGAAGTCGCCCGGGTTATACTTGGCTCAGTCAAAGAAACGGCCAAACTGTAGAAATTGAAGTAACGGGAACTGATCATGGAGACCTATATATTTCAGAAAAAGATAGAACACCTTATACGACATTAGATCCATTTGGTAATCCTACTTACTTCCGTCCGGAAAGAGATAAAGACCACGTTGGAGGACTCTATTCTTGTCATTCCATTGAAAGTCATTTCCTAGCATTAGTTTTGAAATACATGGAACAACTCGGCTCTCCACTAACAAAAGTCATTGCAGGGGAATTTATTAGTTGGGGGGAATCTTTAGGCTCAGGCGGTGGCCCTTGGGGAGAAAGTTTTGGTAGCCAGGGTCTAGATCCAGAGTTACTTTTTACTTGTTTTGATGAATGCAGAATTCCTGAGTTTCATGGAACAGATAGAGGCTTCTACTCTGTACCAACTGATGGAGATAGCTCTTACAAAATGTTTGTTGATGGCCAAGACTTGGTTTTTTCATTTGATCGTAAGTCCATACGAGCCCGGTTCATACCTGAAGATGCACCTCAACTTGTTCGTGGATTAATCTACCAAAGTGCTAAAGGTCAAGGAAGAACTAATCCAAAAGAATTGTATGAAGCACTAAGATACCGAGTACATTAGGCCCAGAAAAAAATCACTGCTTTACAGACTCATACAATAAACTTACTAATTCTTCTAATTGAGGTTTTGTTATTCTTCCATCTACAACATTAACAGTTACTCCAAAATAATATTGAGTTGGCTTAGAACTTGGAGCACCAACAATAAAGTCATTGGCTTCATCAATACCGCATACTGAAACTATCAATCCATTATCATAGCGATTAGTTTCCTTACCAATATACTGCTGTAATCTAACAAATGCGTCCAAATCCATTCTCTCAAGTTTGATCTTCATTTTTACCTCAAAACCTCTGAAAAATGAATAAGCATAATAAAATTAGTTACCCCTAAAAGGGATACAAATAGAAACTATTAAATACATCTTCGCCATAGCAAACATATGGATTTAGAACTATTCAAGGAACTCGGATTCACAGAAAGAGAAATAAAAGTCTACCGCGCTCTACTAGAGTTAGGGCAAGTTACTGCAGGTCCTATAGCTTCAAAATCTAAATTAGCCCATACTAAAGTCTATGACACCATTCAAAGATTAGTAGACAAGGGATTAGTAACTTACATTACCATTTCAAAAACTAAACACTTTCAGGCAGTAGATCCCAAAGAAATACTTAATATTTTAGATGAAAGAAAAAGAAGAGCTGAAGATTTGGTCCGAGAACTAGAACAGAAGGTCCAATTTGCTCAACAAAAACAAGGAGCAACAGTACATGAAGGCTTCAAGGCCATAAAAGCCTTATTTAATCATATATTAATTAATCTTCAGAAAAATGATTCTTACTATGCTTTCGCCCTAAAAGAAGATTATAAAGATTCATCTGCACCAGCATTTTTAGCAAACTTTCATAGAAAACTTAAAGACAAAGGAATTACAGATAAAGCAATAGCCCACAATTCTATCCGAAAAGAAATTCTCTCTAATTACAAAGATAACAAAAATATACAATTAAGATTTACTAGCAGAGATCTTCCGATGGGCGTAATTATCCTAAACGGAAAAGTAATTCAATTAATCTGGGGTGAACTGCCAACAGCTATAGAAATTAATTCTCAACAGGTTTATCAACAATACAAAATCTTTTTTGAAAGTTTATGGAAGCAAGCTAAACCTTAATAACAAATAGTCCTAGTTCTATGATAAAATTGCTCTTCAGGAACAGAATCTCCTAAAAGCCACAAGTAGTCATTAACTTGCATAGGAGCATAACTTATATAAATCAAACCTTTTTTTAAAATTTTATGTTAGGTCCATACACAGCAAATGATGATGGCACTATTTCTTATTTGGGAAATAAAATAATTCCTCCTATAAATGATGTTTTGAATTCAACCTTACCAATAGCAGAATTTGAAAAACGAGTTAATAATTTTGTAACAAATGATCTCTGGACACATATAGCAAGAATTAATCATAGAATTAATATCTCTGCAAATGAATTCTTTGAAGAATTAGGGGCATTATTTACAACATTGCCTTTAACAACTAGAATGATTTCTTCTCCAGGAGCAGTATATGGAAAAGAAGCAATTAATTATACTACTGACACTTGTCCAATAACAATTAATTGGTTTGAACTATCAAAACAGGCTTTTTTATCAGAATCTTCACAAATTTATTTAGAATTAGCTATGATGCAAAAAGAAGTCGATCAAGTGTATTCTATTTATAATTCATTTAGAAAAGAAAAATCAGATGCTACACACTTATCTGAATTTCATCATATTGAATATGAAGGAAAAGTGAGCCAAGAAAAAAATGAAGAAATTATTCTTCAGTTAATTCGAAAAATTATTTTAGATTTACTTAAAAAAAACAAAGAAGATTTAAGTTATTTCTTAACTGAAAATAAACTGGAAGAATTAAGAATTTTTGCAGAAAATGTTCATCTAATTCCAAGGTTAACATTTAAGGAAGTATTAAATAAATTATATGAAGAAACAGGAAATGAAAAATACAAAATATTTACATTGAAATATTTTGGAACTTGGGAAGAAGTTAAGATTACTGAAATTATGAAAAATATGGTTATTATTAAAGAATTTCCTTTATTAGAAGTTCCATTCTATCATGCAGTTGTTGAAGCGAAAAAACCAATGGTTGCTGAAAATGCGGATTTTATTTGGCCTGGTTATAGAGAAACAATTGGGAGTGGGCATAGGGTTCGTTCAGAAAAAGAATTAGAATACAAAGCAGAAATATTTAATTTGCCAAAAGAAGATTATGACCCCTATTTACAAACAAGAAGAATAAAAACATATAAGGAGACTTCAGGATTTGGTCTTGGATGGGAAAGATTATTACAAGGTTTACTTGAAATGCCTTACATTTGGAGCATATGTCAATTTCCTAGAGTAGATCAAACATTAAAACCCTAAAATGGAAATCAAAAATCTAACAAAAGAAGACATATTTAAAATGGATTATAATCAATTGATTGGATTAACAAAAGAGACAAATAGAATTCCTGGTGGGAAAAAGACCATATTTGAAATATTGAATAAAGTATTTGTAAATAGAGACACAAAAATTCTTGAAATTGGAACAAGCACAGGGTTTACATCCATTGAAATAAGTAGATTAGTGAAATGTGCTATTACATCAATAGACATTAATCAAATGAGTTTGGACGAAGCTAAAAATCGGGCCTTAAATGAAGGATTTGATAACATTAAATTTATTCAGGCTGATGTTAATGAACTCCCATTTCAAGAAGGAGAATTTGATTTGGTTATTATTGGAAATGTTTTTTCATTAATGATCGATAAAGAAAGAGCATTAAAAGAATGCAGACGAGTTTGTAAAAAAACAGGATTTCTAGCAGTTGTACCCCTGTTTTATTTAGAGAATCCCTCAGATGAATTAATTCAAAATGTTTCAAATGCCATTCATGTAAATATTACTCCTTATTTTAAACAAGATTGGATTAATTTTTTTAACCTTCCTGGGATAGAAATCTTTTGGAGTGAAGATTATAGCTTTGATTATATGAATGATGACATAATTAAACATTTTGTAAAAAGTATTTTAGAACGAGAACATTTAAAAGAATTAAATAAAGATGCTTTTGAAGAACTGAAAAATAAATATACCAATTATATGTATTTGTTTAGAGAAAATCTTTCAAAAATGGGATTCTCAATTATTTTGCTCGCAAATATAAGATTATGGGAAGATCCAGAATTGTATACCTCCAGGAAAGTGAAAAATGAAGGCTAGTCAATTGCCATTTAGGGGAACATTAATTGCACCAGAAAATATTTCTTCTGAAAGAACTTCTTGTTTAATTGAAAGAGGCCCATTGGTTTATTTCAAAAATCCTGGATTAGGTTATTTCACTCCAATGGGTTGTATTGTCTACGATAAATTATCTACATTAATTACAAATTATCACCAAATAATTGGAGGAATGAAAGTTCAAATTCCTAATTATATGAGAAGAGAAACTCTGGGTTGTGGAGAGGAGGTACAAGAACATTTTCAAAAAAAGTTTGCTATGCTTCCAGAGCCTATGGCCAAATATATGATTCTTACTACACATGAAATGGAATTTTTAGAATGGATTGGAAGAGAACCAGTTTCTCATATATCAATGCCCATGAAATTATTTACACCTAAAGATATCCTAAGAGTTACAGGGCATGGGGATGGAATTTTAAAATTAAGAGAATTTAAAGTTTGGGCTATGGTATCATTAGACAAAAACCTTTCTGCTTTTAGGGAAACACTCTACTCTTATGCCAAAATATGTGAGAGCATTTTTGGAGATTTGGGAATTCCATATTATAAATCTGAAAATCCTGAAGAAAGAAATGTACCAAATAAGAATTTTGATTTAGAATATTTTTATCCCTGCTCTGAAGGAGATAATTTCTGCCTTGGAGGACAACGCCAAAAAGCATTGAGTTTATCGATGGGCTATAGATTCAATCCTCGAGAGAATCCTTGTCAATTTATTGATGAACTAGGTCAATTAAGAACTCCAATTGTAGGAACTTACGCATTAGGTTTAGAGAGAATTTTTTATGCTGCTCTTGATAACGCTAGAGATGAAAGAGGGTTTAATATTCCCTCTAAAATTAGGCCTTTTGAAAAATCAATACTTCTGTTTGATGATTATGAACAAACAATTAATGATTCTCAAATACTTTACGAAACATTAAGAAGACAAGGAGTTCCAGTTTTTTTTGATGATAGAAAACAAACCAAAAGGAAGGCTAAAGCAAGGTTTTCCGATTTTATTGGAATTCCAGAAAAAATTGTTGTTTCAAAACAGGGAATTAGAATCATAAAGAGAAATTCAAATGAACCAGAATCTCCAGTTATGGATTTAGAAGGAACATTCAGGTATCTTGAAAATGGAAGATGAATATATCATTTCAAATGAAGCTTTGATAAAAAGAATTGAAAGAGATTTTTTTATTCAACCGGAAAGGATTCCAAAAAGAATAATATTTTATAATGGTGCTTTGCCTTCAGAAATAGAAAATTTAGGTGGAATCTTTCTCGGAAAAATTCAGTTTAAAGAAAGTGTATTCTTAAAAGGCCGTGAACTTTTAGTTTCTTCTCATTCAGGAGAATCAAGAATTAATCACTTTAGAACATTAATTGATAGATACTCTCAGATAACCCAAAGAAAAATAGAATTACAAGTTCAAGATTATGGCAACTTCGAAAAATTAGCTAATGATTGGGTTGATAGAATCGGAGATATTCCACAGAGACTTATTATTGGTTCTTCAATGGGGATTAGTTCATTTCTAAGAGATATTAAATTAAAAGGCGAAGAAAAGAATTTTTGGGAATTCGTTGAAACAACTATTTCTACTTACACAACCCAAGAATATTTATCAGCATCATTTGGGAATATTGATAGAAAAGAAGTAGCTGAAAATCTTAGAAAAGATGAATATTTTTTGAGAGATTGTAGGTTAATGTGGATGCTAACAAATTTTGGTCCAAGAGATGTTGTTGATGGTTTTCAAGGAAAATTTTGTTTAGATGAATATTTAGATTATACAAAACAAGTCATTAATGGAAGAGAATATTTGAATATACATTATCCTTATGGAGATCAAATAAGATTCATTGCAAGAGCTTTGCTTAAAAGAACAGAGATTCAAGAAGTTTATTATATTGGGAGTTGTGGAATGCTTAGAGAGGAAGGTAGGATTAATCATTTGGTTGTTCCGACTGAGGTTAAATATCGGAATGAAAAAATCAAATTTAATAATCTACTTGCTGAAGAAAGATTATTTAAAAAAAATATAGATTATTTTGTTCTTCCAGTGAAAACTTTTTTTGGATCTTTAGTTAGTGTTGATTCCCCTCATGAAGAAACAATAAGACAATTACAAACCCTGAGAGATGAAGGATTTGTAGCTGTTGATACAGATATATTTCATATTATCAAGGCATTTAATGGGAGTAAATTGGGTATAGTCTGTTATGTTTCAGATAAACCTCTATCTGGGCATACTTTAGATAAAATGCCAGAAAGTTATATTGGATGGAGGGTTGGAGTCAAAACATTATTAGATAATCTTAATTTGAAACTCCCGGCTCTATAATTTGAAATAAATTATTTTCAGAATCAAGTTCTACTTCAACACCTAAAGGAATTGTTATTTGTGGATCACTATGCCCTATATCAACTCCAAAAAGAATTGGGAAATTATAATTTTTCGTTCTTTCAATTAGTTTTTCCTTGAGTAATTTGGTTTCTTCTTCAGAATATAAAAATGGCCTCCCAAAAATTAGTCCTTTAATCTCAGAAAAAGTACCTACAAGGTTAAGATTTTCTAAATACATATCTACATAAGACAATGCTTCACCTTTACCAAATTCCTGCCCTTCTGGAATTTCTAAAAAGAGGATTTTATCTTTATATTTTGGCCAAAATCTTGTACCTGTAAGGTTTACAATTGAAGTTAAACAACCACCAATTATTTTACCTTTGGCTTTACCTTTTCTAAGCCATTCAAAGCCTAAATTTGGTTTAAGATTTCGAGGTCTTTCTAAATCCTTTTTCTTACCCCAGTTTAGAAGCTCTTCAGTCCATTCATTTGAAGCAGTAATTTTTCCAATAGGATTAACATCTGCTACCGCTTTGTTGAAATAATCTAAAGTATAAGCTAATGGTTTTGGGTATTCCCCAAATTGAGTCATTGCACATGGACCATAAAAAGTTGTTAGATTCGATTTTGTATTCAAAGCGTAATGCAGAATTGAAATATCAGAGTAGCCACAAAAGATTTTTGGATTATTTTTTATTAATTCAAAATCTAGATGATTCAAGGTTTGATTAGAAACCGTCCCACCAATTTCGCAAATTATTGCTTTGACCTTTGGATCCTTAAATGCAGACATGATATCCTCTGCTCTTTCTTTTGCAGGAGCAGATTCCCAGCCATTATTTTTTCTACAAGTTGGAAATTCTTTAATATGATATCCTTGAGACTCAAGAAATTTAATTGCATTATCTAACCTATGTGGAAATATTTTTGCTAAACCTCCAGAAGGAGCAATTATTGCAATAGTATCCCCGGGGGATAGAACTTTTGGTTTTATCATTAAAATTAATAATTCCTCTTTATTTAAAAAATTTCTGAATTGTTTTTTCGATACATTTTTTGAGAGTTTATAATTTACTACCTATTTATTTTACAATATTAAAAGCTTAAGTTTTACAAAAAGAAAAGATTGAAGTTGGAAAATCAAATTATTGATATTATCAAAGATTTAAAGATAGAATAAATCACAAAAGATATTTTGTAGCCCTAAACCTGAAATAAGGATTGTCTTGTTGTATTTCAATCAGCATTGCATTATAATCTTCATTCGTAAAAATATTAATTTTGTATTCAGTTGAAGAAATGATTGGAACCCCATTCTCAGAATTGATTAACTCCTCTGTTAAAGAATAAATCCCAAGCATATCTACTTCATACTCATAGTTTATTTTTTGAATAGTTTCAGAAGTGCCCTCGTCATCATTGACACTGCCTATTGACCCTCCTTCAATCTGTATTCCATCCTCGAAAATTACTTCTAGTGCAATTCTCCCAGAATCTTCAAAGTGATAAGGCGTTCCTTCAAGGACTTCCCCACAATCCGCCAATTCTCTTTGTAATGCATTCTTTAGATTGTACTGCATTTCTTCTGGTGCCAATAATGAATAAGAATCCTGCTCTGTAGTATAACCCCCAAAATCTCCCCAGAGTAGAATCTTTTCTTCGATCTTTTCATCAATACAATTTTCGACTTCCATTCTTGCTTCTTGTAATGATTCAATTTTGTCTAATGGACTATCTTGCTCTACTGCTTTGAAATACGCAAAAATGCCCAGGACTAAGATGACAATCATAATTCCAATAATAATGAACAATGTTGCCTGCCCTTTTCTTTTTGGTTTTTTTCTTAGATGCAAAATAAGAATCATAATTAAAACTATGGCTATTAATAAAGTATAAATCAAATATGAACTTTTGTTTAATGAAGGCGCTTGTTGGATTTGTTTTTCTTGGATGCAAGATTCTTGATTCTCCAAGCATTCTTGATATTTGGTTGATTCTGGATTGAATGCCGCAAAATTTTCATAATAGACTGCACTGTCTTCTAATATCAGAGTCTTTTCATTTAGTAAAGAATTGTATGTCTTGAAATTGTTCGGGTATGCTTCTTCTGTTGGCAGATAATATATTCCTTCATTATTTTCTAGGATCCTAAAATGATCATTATAAAAAACTGAGCTCGTTTCTTCATCTGCAAGAGGATTATTGAAAGTAATTGTATTGCTTGAATAATCCAACACTATTTCATTATTCTCATCAAAGCTTTCATAGATTAATCTTTCCTTATACGAGAAATTTACTTTGCCTTTGATTGTGAAAACATTTTCATCAATATTTACATCACACAATGGATCTTTTTTGCAGATGATTAATGACCTTTCTTCATTATTTTGAATGCTATAATCATTGATTGTGTAAATGTTCTCTACTGGAAGTTCTACTTTTGTGAAACCATTCTCATTAAACTGAACCTTTGTTTTCTCTTCTGAATCATCATTGTTTGAAACTATTTCTCCTAATAACGAAACATTCCCATCCTTGAATTCTATCTCTGTGGTGTTATAATAAATGTATGTAGGCTCGTTCCCTTCTGGTATGAAAACAACATATTCATCTTGTGTTAGATTCCCATTGTTTATTGTGATGAAAACTCTGCCTAAATCTTGACTATTTCTCTGTCCAACATTCAATTCTCCTTCATCATCTAGTGTTGCTGTGAACTTGCTTGCATCGAATAGCGAAGAGAAGAAAATATTGTTGTTGTTTTCGAAGCTGATGAATGAACCTTGGATCAAAGAGCCGAGAGAGAATAATGCATTTGTCATTGAAAAAGCAGAGAATGAACCTTCTGATGTTTCCCATGTTAAGTCTGGAGTTGTTGTTTCTTCAATTTGAAAATTTCCTTCTTTTGGAACAACAGCTGTTTGATCCCCATCTTCTGTAACTTTAATTTCCCATTCTGGGCCTGTTGGTACATCTTGACTTGAAAGTTGAACTTCTGTCGTCGGAATTCCTTGTTGTTCTGTTGTTGGAGTGCTTGCTCCACCAAGGGCATAAACTGTCGGTATAATTACTAATAAGAATGTTATGAAAAGAGTCAATCCTTTTTTATTTAGCATAGATATAACTTAATACATATATATTTAAAAAACATTATGGTTGATAGAAAACTTGTCTTTCATCAGAAGTTCCATTAAATCTCCATGCAAATGAACCATTTTTATTTGTTAAGTTTGTTGGAATCCATTCTGAACCTAAGAATTCAAACCATTGTTGAATCCAACTTTTATCATTTGGTCCACCTCTAAGAATATCAATTTCTCTTCCATCTAAATACATATGGGTTTCTAAAGTAGTGACTCCTAATTCTTCAGCTTCTCTTCTTCCACAAGTGTCATACCAAGCAAATTTAATTGGATATCTTCCTACTTTTGTATCTCTAAATTTATCTAACAATTGTAAAAATACAATTTCCATATTTCTATTAGGTTGTTCAACAGAAAATTCATAACAGGTAGAACCAAACAGAACAATAGAAGCCCCAGCATATCCATTTATTGCTTGATTGAATGTATAAGTAACATTTTCTGCTCTTTGTTCTACTAAGTTTGTTATTGCTGGAGTTGTTAATGCATTATAATCAATCTCTTGTCCATTTACACTAGAAGGTAAACTCAATACACCCATTAATCCTAAACTACCAACTAAATTCCTAAATTGACTCATTTTTCTTAAATATTCTAAGCATTGCTCATATTTAAATACTTTTTGCCACCTAAAAGAGACAGTTTTTCAACCTAAATTTCTGTCCTCGATAAATCCACTAATTAGTTTAATAAAAACAACAAAATCTTATGGAAAATTTTCGGTTTTATCGTCGAAAAGTTTATATTAAACATCTCTATTATTTCTTTAACTTAATTAATCCTGGAGGCAAAAAATGGAAACATTACTATCTGAGAATTTATCTTTACTAGAAAGAAAAGTTAATTTGACACCAAAAGAGAAAGAGGTCTTTGCAAAAATTTTACCAATAAGACAATATTTAATAGGAGAAAAACCAGCATACCAACCTCTTTATAGCACTGATTGTAACACCTGTAGACAATGCCCTGGTTGCGGTTGCATGTGTAATAATGACTAAACCCTATTTTTTTATACAATGGGATGCAACTTCTCGTTGTAATTTAAATTGTTTACATTGCTATCACACTCCTGAAGAAAGGCAAACAAGAAGGCTTATGTCTTCCGAAGAAGCAAGGTTTATGCTAAAAGATTTAAGTGATACTACACAAAGATGGGATTTTCGTGGGGGCATTCATTTTTCCGGCGGTGAGCCATTATTAAGGAAGGATATTTTTGATTTAATAGATTATTCAAGAGATTTAGGTTTAGAAATGAGAATGTTATCAAATGGAACTTTAATCACACCTAATATTGCACGAAGATTAAAAGACTTAGGGTTTGAAATTGTACAAGTTTCAATTGATGGAACTAAAGAAATTCATAATTATTTAAGAAATAGATCAGATGCTTATGATTTAGCTACAAATGGAATAAGGCATTTAAGAGAAGTGGGAATTCAACCAACTGTTGCAACAACTCTTTCAAAAACTAATTTTCCAGAAATTGAAAAAATAATCCAAGATGCTTATACTAATGGAGCAGTTAGAATTGGGTTTTCACAATTAGTTCCAGAAGGAACAGGCAAAGATTTAGAAATGCTTAGTGCAGAAGAATTATATCAAGCTTTTTTTCTATTAAATCAACTAAGAACCAAATATCATGGGAAAATAGAAGTTTTACGATCAGAAAGTTTATGGTGCTTATTTGAAGATAATCAAGATTATGCAAATAGAGCAATTGCTGAAAAGTCATTAGGTGGTGGATGTGGGATTGGAATGTTTGGAATTAGTGTTTTAAGTGATGGAATTGTATATCCCTGTAGGAGACTCCCTATAGCTATTGGAAATATTCGTGAAGGCATTCAGAGAATATTTATTGAAAATGAATTCTTGAATAGATTTCGAGATTTAAATAATTATGAATGCCGTGACTGTAAAAAAGTAGCTTTATGTAGAGGTTGCAGGGCTGTTGCTTATGCAGTTACTGGAGATCCATTTGCAAAAGATCCACAATGTTTCTTACATCTTATGAGGGAAAAATGATTATTTCTCCTTTATTAGTTAATGCTGTAAATTTATCTAAGGAAAAAAAAGCATTAGACTTAGGATTTGGTAATGGTCTTGATATATTATATCTTTTAACTAAAGGATTTCAGGTTACTGCAATTGAAAAAGATAAAATCTTAATCGAAGAAATACAAAAATTAAATTTGGAAAATTTGAATATAGTTCATGAAGATATCTTAAATTATAATTTCAAAGAAACATATGATTTAATTAACTGCAGCTTTGTTTTGCATTTTCTTAAAAAGGATGCAAGAAATATTCTAAATAAAATTAAAAATTCAACAACACTAAATGGAATTAATTTGATAATTACTTTTATTGATCAAGGCGACTTTACAAATATTCATGAGGGTTTTTTTCGAAGTAATGAATTAAAAGAATTATATTTTGATTGGGATATAATCGATTATTTTGAAAGAGAAGTAAAAACAAAAGAAACGAATTCTGATGGAACTCCAAAAAAGCAATTTACAGCTTATTTGCTTGCTCAAAAAATTAGTCTCTCGGCGATTTGAGAGGCTTAGCCGAAAGTTTTAACTCTTTGGCAACTTAATTTTATCACAATAATTCCTAATTTCTAAGGTCCAATATTTTTCTTTGAATATTTCTAAATTTTTTCTTAATGCTTCTAAATTTGCTTTTTCTGTTCCACTTTTACATTTTTCATCTTTTTTCACTTCTGGGATTGCTCCTTCAATAGCTTTTATAAAATAGGGCATACCAAATCTTACAATACCTTCAATGATCAGAGTTCTATTTCCATGAGTTATCTTAGCTAACTCGTCTATCATTTCTAATAGTTCTTTGCTTAGATTAATAGATACTTTTTGAGTTCCTTTACTATTGAAATGTTCAAAGAATTCCTTTTCAGTTTCTTTTGCAGTTTTCATATTTCCTCCACCCTCTTTTGGATTATATTAATAATACTTTTATAATATATAAATATTACTATTCTTCTTTTTTTGAGATTAAATTTCCTCAGAGAACTCCACTAATCAGTTTAATAAAACCAACAAAAACTTATGGAAAATTTTCGGTTTTATCGTCTAAAAGTTTATATTGGACATATCCAAAAACTTTTTATTATATTACAAATTTAAAAAAATATGTAATCAAATGATTTATACTCAAGATAAAACCCCTGAAAGGATTGTTAATGAAATTATTTTACACTTAGTTCATATTAAACCCTTAAATTCTAATAACTATCATTCCATCTATAATTTCCTTCAAAATAATCTCCATCTTTCAAGAACAGAAGACTTTCTCAAAGAAAAACTTCAAGAATATCCCCAATATTTCAAGGGTTTATACTTGGATGATGAACTTATTGGTGTAATTCAAGGTTTTCCCAGAGATGATTATATTCTTATTAGCGAAATTGCTGTTGATAGAAGATTTCGAAGAAAAGGTTATGGCACTTTATTGATAAAAG